>RCNE010000420.1_pt1 | contig 31092 bp, 17 predicted proteins | sample 2041361 | NCBI WGS metagenome assembly RCNE01 (sample SAMN09708229, study PRJNA481090) | Marine sediment metagenome, whole genome shotgun sequencing project. | reverse complement strand
TCGAATTGCTTCATCGCTTTTTCCTCTTCTCCTATTTTAAAGAGGCTATTAATAAACCAAAATGTACAAATAGTAAACGAAGAAGAAGGTAATCCAAAATCATCTTCATTCTTATATCTGTATAGTAAACCATCATTGCTTAGCTCCTTCTCTATTGCTTTTACCGTACTTACGAATTTTGGATCTTTGGCGTGAATAAACCCATAAGATTCCATCAGTAAAACAGAAGCATCCATATCTGGGCTACCATAAGATTGTGTAAACGCATTTACATCCGGGTTCCATGCATGTTCATGTATATCCTTTTTTATTTCCTGCTCCAAGGCTGTCCATTTTTCTATTTTGGCTGTCTTTTTAAATATTCTAGCCACCTTTATAGCTCTATCAATAGCTACCCAACATAGCACTTTAGAAAAGGTAAAGTGACGGTCTTCTGCTCGAAACTCCCAGATACCTTTATCTGCTTCTTTCCAGTGATTGGAAACAATCCAAACGATTCCTTTGGTAATCCCCCATAATTCTTCCCCATTTTCAGTGTCATTATGATATTTGGATAGCTGTTCGTAGATAACATCCATCAAAATACCATAAATATCGTTCTGCTTTTGTTTGTAGGCTGCATTACCAACGCGAACAGGAGCCGAACCTTTATACCCTGCGAGGTGCTCCAGCGTAACTTCGGTTAATTTCTTTTCTTTATTGATACCATACATAATTTGTAGCTTTTCATCCTTATCCGGAATCAAATCCACAATAAACTGTAAGTATCGTTTCGCCACGTTTCTATGGCCAAGATCACCGATTACTTTAATGGCCATAGAAGCATCCCTTATCCAACAAAAGCGATAATCCCAGTTACGTACTTCGCCAATAGTTTCGGGTAAGGATGTAGTGGCCGCGGCCAATACAGCACCTGTCTTATCGTAACTTAGTAGCTTAAGGGTGATGGCGCTTCTACTTATTTGCGTATTATATTTTTTGTAGTTAGGTGTTTTGTTACTCCAATTAAGCCAATACACCTTAGTACGTTCCAACTCGGTATATATTTTACGTACAGAGGGTTGAAATAACTTTTCGTTATAGCCCATTAAAAAGTAACCATCCTTTTCTAATGCTATCTCCCTACCTTCCATAACAGCATTCTTGTTAAAAGAGGTATATAGAAAGCAGGTGTCGAACTTTTCGCCATGTGTAAGGCTAACAATAAAATTCTTTTTCACATAGGTATCTGTTTTACCCAAGGCATATTCCAATCGTGGATTATAATGCACTTTAAAAACCGGTTTTCCTGAAATATGCTTAAAAAAACGAACTAGTTCTGGAGGTGAATTATACCCATCTTCTTTGCGATACCTAGGCATAAAATCTCGTATTTCAAAAATGTCATCACCAGCTGTAAAGCGTGTAATTAAAATTGCGGTATGTTTTTTATAGCGCTGTGTGATGGTGTAGGAGTCATCAACCTGAATCTCAAAGCTCCCTCCTATTTCATCATCCAACAATTTTGCAAAAACCGAGGAAGAATCAAACTCTGGTAAACAACACCAATCTATAGAACCCGTTTTAGACACTAAGGCCGCACTTCTACAATTTCCTATAATTCCGTAATCTAAATTATCCATGTATTTTTTCTATTTCGTATCGGGGTTGGAATTCCATTATTGGTAGTCATTTTACTACATCAATTAAGCTGCCATTAAAAAACAGTAGTCAAAATGCGGTTTCAGTAAAAATCTTGATTCATACAGTCTTTCAATTGCTATTGCCCTTCTTTTTCCCGAAATTGAGAGAAATTAAGTTTAAAACAAAACAAAATCCGCTATTTATGGCTAAAACTATCATAATCTCAAATAGACTACCCGTACAATTGCAAATTAGCAATGGAGACATTACCGCGATACCAAGTGTGGGTGGTTTGGCAACGGGAATGAAATCTGTTCACTCGGGCGGAGATAGCCTTTGGATTGGATGGAGCGGACTCACAGATGAGGAAATTCCAGAGGAATTAGCGCCAAAAATTGATAAAGCTTTAGCGGAGCATGGTTCCTCTAAAGTAAGATTAACAAAAGACGAAGTAAACGGATTTTATTTTGGATTTAGCAACAGAACCATTTGGCCGTTGTTCCACTACTTTTTGGAATACTCGGAATTTGAGCTCTCCTATTGGGAAACCTATAAAGCGGTAAACCAAAAATTTGCAGATGCCATCTTAGAAAAGGCAAGTGAAAATGACACCATTTGGGTGCACGATTATCAATTAATGCTTGTGCCGCAAATGGTGCGCGAGAAACGCCCTAATATTTCTATCGGTTTCTTTTTGCACATACCTTTCCCATCTTATGAAATATTTAGAACCTTACCCTGGCGTAAAGAAATATTGCAAGGACTGCTTGGTTCAGACCTTATAGGATTTCATACGTACGACTATGAACGCCACTTCTTAAGTTCCGTTAGAAGATTATTGGGTTTAGAGGTTAGTTTTAATGATATCTATCTGGAGGATAGAGTTATTAAGGTGGATTCCTTCCCCATGGGCATCGATTACAAAAAATTCAGCGAGGCGGCAAAAGAGCATTCCCAACGGAACGAATCCGAGAAATCAGAATTACAGAAACGACTGGATACGCACAAAAAATCCGCTCCTGATGCAAAGTTCTTTTTATCCATAGATCGATTGGACTATTCCAAAGGGATTGCGAAACGCTTAAATGCTTATGAGTACTTTTTGAATAAGTATCCAGAATATAAGGAAAAGGTACGTTTGATTATCCTAGCGGTGCCCTCCCGATCCAACGTACCTCAATACAAACTACTTAAAAAAGAAATTGATGAATTGGTAGGTCGGATAAATGGAGAATTGTCTACGGTTAGCTGGACGCCCATTTGGTATTTTTACAGATCAATGCCTTTTGAAAATCTAATAGATCTCTATACGTCCTGTGATATTGCTTGGTTAACACCCATACGAGATGGAATGAATTTAGTGGCTAAGGAATACATTGCAACCCGAACGGATAAAACAGGCGTGCTTATCTTGAGTGAAATGGCCGGTTCTGCCAACGAAATGAATGAATCCTTACTTATTAACCCTAATAATTTTGAGCAAATAGCAGATACATTGTTCCAAGCCATTAACATGCCTAAAGAAGAACAGCAGGAACGTAACGGCATATTACAAAAACGATTAGAGCGCTATAACGTAGAGAAATGGGCGAACGACTTTATGACTTCTTTGGTCAACCAAAAAGAAAAAGAGAACGTGTACGTGTCCCGTAGGTTATCTGTTGACCTTATGAATACGGTAATGCAAGACTATATAAAAGCAAAAAGACGGCTGGTATTCTTGGACTATGATGGTACGCTAGCAGGCTTTCATAACGACCCTCAAAAAGCGAGTCCGGATGAGGCATTGTACCAATTACTAGATGATATATCATCCCAACCAAATACAGACATGTACCTCATAAGCGGCAGAGATAAGGAAACCTTTACTAAATGGTTCCTTCCAAAGAAGTATAATATGATTGTGGAACATGGGGTATGGCTTTCCCAAGGTGGGGAAGATTTTCACATGTTGGAAAATGTCAAAAAAGATTGGATGGCTAAAATACTACCTGTCTTGGAGTCTTTTGTAGATCGCACGCCCGGTAGTTTTATTGAGGAAAAAAACTATTCCATGGCATGGCATTACCGAAATACTGATCCAGATTTTGGTCAGAAACGGGCTGTAGAACTCAATACGGTATTAACAAGTTTAATAGCCAATGATGACTTAAGTGTCTTAAACGGGAACAAGGTTATGGAAATAAAGAGCAGCAACGTAAATAAAGGCAGAGCTGCCATGCGGGTGTATGCAGAACAAGACTATGATTTTGTGTTTGCTATAGGTGATGATTGGACAGACGAATTCATGTTCCAAGAATTACCAAACGATTCCGTCACCGTAAAAGTAGGTCGACAAAAAACACAGGCTAAGTATTTTGTAGATAATACCAAAAACGTGCGAGATATTCTAGCACGCTTTGCAGAGAAACGTTAGCATACTGTCACTTAGCACATATACATATTGAATTATGAGATATTTTCCTTTTTGGATTGGATTACTTGTTTTCTCTCTACATGCTGTTTCACAACAGTCTACAGAGATTTATTTAATGGATGTAATAAAGAAAACCGATTCCATTCGTCTTTCTACACCGTTGAATATTTCTAATAATGAAGGGTATGATAATCAACCCTCATTTTTAAACAACGACACTATTCTATTTGCGTCCACTAGAAACAATCAAACGGATATTGCGCTCTACAACATAAGCAAGGGTACCAAATCTTGGATTTCTAATACTGCACAAGGAAGCGAATACTCTCCCTTAAAAATTCCTGGAAAAGAAGCAGTATCCGCTATTCGTTTAGATTCGAATGGTTTGCAGCGGCTGTATCAGTATGATTTACGAACTGGGGTGTCCGAAGAACTAATTAAAGATTTAAAAGTAGGCTATCATGTATGGTACAATGACCATATGTTAGTCTGTACCGTGCTTATAGAAAACCGGATGGATTTGGTGGTAGCGAATTTAAAAGATGGAACAAATTATACCGTACAAAAAAATGTTGGTCGATCTCTGCATATCATTCCTAATACCGATTTGATAAGTTTTATCAGTAAAGAGGACGAAACCACAGAAATAAAGTCTTTAAACCCAATAACCAAAACAACAGAAAAAATTAATTTTATTTGGAACGGTAGGGAGGATATCACATGGCTATCACAGCAAACAATACTAGCCACTACCGAAAAAGCAATCGTACAAGTCGCAGCAGATTCCACAGGTATTTGGGATTTATTTCACCAATTTAAACCACTAGAGATGTACAACATGTCACGTATAGCCCTAAGTCCTGATGGTAAAAAACTAGTGTTGGTGGCAGAGCCTAGTCCTTATGAAATTGTACAAAAACAAGTAGAAAGCTTTAATGCAAGAGATTTAGATGCTTTCGTCAACTGCTATACGAATACTGTTCTGGTTACCAATTACCCCTCGGACACCATTTCCGTGGGCAGACAACAAATGAAAGAAGGCTATAAGAAGTTTTATGAAAGAATGCCTAATGTAGAAGTGAAGGTTTCAAACAGAATCACTATTGGAGCTACGGTCATAGACCAAGAAGTAGTTACTATTAATGACAAACAAAATCTACAAGTAGCGGTATATGAGGTAGACGGACTCATTACAAGTATGCGCTTTATTAAAGACAAAAAAGTAGATATAGATCCTGAGATCATTGTGCAAAAACAATTGGATGCTTATAATGCTAGAGATATAGACCGTTTTTTAGCTACCTACGCTAGTGATATTACCCTTCATAATTTTCCTAATACCCTTATAACAGATGGCGTAGACGCTATGCGAAAAGGATACGGTAGGTACTTCGAGAGCACAGCAGACCTCCATGCTGAAATAAAGAATAGAATCGTAATTGGAAACATAGTGATTGATGAAGAAGAAGTTACCGCTAATGGTTATATATCAAATGCGGTTGCCATTTACGAAATTGAAAACGGAAAGATTTCCAAGGTTACATTTGTGAGATAGCTTCAGAATTGAAACAAAAGCCATACATACTTCCAATTATTATCCTTTCGCAATTTGCGTGTACCTCACCATGGTTTGCCGGGAATACAATTATTGATGAACTCATTTCCAAAACAGGTCTTGGATTAGAACTTGTAGGGTATGTAATTTCATCTGTACAATTTGGTTTTATAACAGGAACACTTGTTTTTGCACTATTAATGCTGGCCGATCGCTTCTCCCCTTCTAAAGTATTTCTAATCTGTGCGCTTCTAGCGGCATTGTGTAACCTGTATCTCTTATCTGACGTTATAACTACTTGGGGCTTGTTGCTCGCGCGATTCGGTACAGGATTTTTCCTAGCTGGCATTTATCCTGTAGGTATGAAAATTGCAGCGGACTATTACGAAAAAGGCCTTGGAAAAGCTTTGGGATTTCTGGTAGGTGCGCTTGTGCTAGGTACGGCCTTCCCTTTTGTATTAAAGGGAACAAATTTGAACGAAAATCCAAATATTATTATTGGTTTCACTTCCATACTAACATCGCTGGGTGGGGCTTTTCTATTCTTTTTAGTACCCAATGGGCCCTTCAGAAAAAAGAACTCTCAATTAAGGCTTACAGCCGGTTTTGGACTATTCAGAATAACTAATTTTAGAAAGGCTGCGTTTGGATATTTTGGTCACATGTGGGAACTCTATGCCTTTTGGGCTTTTACGCCTTTCGCAATTCAGAGCTATAACAGCCTATCGGGCACAGCGATTTCCGTTCCGTTATGGACAGGAATCGTAATTACCCTAGGCGCTATTTCCTGCGCCCTTGGTGGATTACTTTCACAACGGTACGGCAGTAAGAGCGTAGCGTTTACAGCCCTTTTAGTTTCAGGGATTTGCTGTCTTACTTCTCCTCTTTTTTTTCAATCCAATGCTTTATTCTTTTTAAGCGGATGGTGTTTGTGGGGTATGGCGGTAACGGCGGATTCACCCCAATTTTCGAACCTTGTAGCAACAGCGGCACCATCCCAATTAAAAGGAACAGGGCTAACCTTGGTGAACTGTATCGGTTTTGCCATTACTATAGGGAGTATTCAGCTATTGGCTAAATTTAGTCAGGCGATATTACCGGAATATACCTTCCTTGTTTTGGCGCTAGGTCCACTATTCGGATTATGGCAGTTATCCGGTCATAAAAACGATTAATTTTAATACATTGTACTATCAAATAAAAAAGAAGATGAAAAAAATACTTTTAGTCGTTTTATTAATTTCAGTCCTTCCCATGACTGGGCAAACTGACCAACGCATTTATGATATTATCGACGCGGTCTCTTCGGAACGCATAGAAAATGATATTACCAAATTAGCCAATTTTGGAACTAGACATACACTTAGCGACACGGTGTCCCAAACCCGAGGTATAGGTGCAGCAAGGCGATGGATAAAATCTGAATTTGAAAAGACATCTGCAGCCTGTAATAACTGCCTTGATGTTATGTATCAGAAAGATTTAGTCAAAAAAGGAGCGAACGCACGTATCGTAAAAGACGTGGAAGTCGTGAATGTATTGGCGATTCAGCGGGGCAGTACATACCCTAATCGCTTTATCATTATGAGTGGGGATATTGATTCTCGTGTGAGCGACCCTACGAATTATACAGACGATTCACCTGGTGCAAACGACAATGCTAGCGGAATGGCGGGAGCGATAGAAGCCGCGCGAGTTTTATCCAAATATAAATTTGAGAACAGTATTATATACATGGGACTTTCCGGAGAAGAGCAAGGTCTTTTTGGTGGTGGTGGTATTGCTGCTTATGCCAAAGAACAAGGCTGGGAAATCATTGGGATATTTAATAATGATATGATTGGAAATATAACCGGGGTTGACGGCATTACCAGCAGCACTGATTTTAGGATTTTCTCCGAACCCGTACCTCCAACGGAAACTGAAAAAGAACGTAATGCCAGACGCTTTTACGGTGGTGAAGTGGATGGTATATCTCGGCAATTGGCGAGATACGTGCACAAAACGACCAAAACCTATATGCCGGACATGAATCCCATGATGATTTACCGTTTGGACCGCTTTGGGCGTGGTGGACACCATAGACCTTTTAACGATGCCGGCTTTGCAGGTATCCGTATTATGGAAGCACACGAGAACTACACCCAACAACACCAAGATATTCGGATGGAAGATGGTATTGCCTATGGCGATGTTCTAGCGCATGTGAATTTTGATTATGCTGCTAAATTAACAGCCGTCAATGCTATTAATATGGCATCCTTGGCATGGGCACCACCAGCGCCCAAAAAAGTAGAGATTGGTGGTATCGTGGAACCGTCCGCCAAATTCAAGTGGAGTAAGGTAGATGGTGCAACTGGCTATAAAATCTATTGGCGAGACACCACCTCACCTACTTGGGACAACAATCGTTTTGTTGGTGATGTGACCGATTTTACCTTAAAAGGAATTGTCATAGACAACTATTTCTTTGGAGTTTCTGCTGTTGGAGCAGATGGGTTTGAGAGTCAAGTTGTGTTTCCTAATGCGATTTTCAGATAATCATCTCGTAAATCAAATATTGTAAGTAAGGCAGTATATCAACATTAAGCAACCAGACTATGAACAAGTCAATACTATTTATTCTCTTCCCCTTTCTATTTTTGTCAAGTAGCTTAGCCCAGTTACAACAAGGAAAAAGAGCGTTTACAGAACAAGACACCCTTAGGGGTAGTATTACTCCAGAACGTGCTTGGTGGGACCTCAATTACTACCATTTGGATATTGAGGTAAAACCGGATGAAAAATATATTGGTGGAAAAAATACGATTCGCTATAAGGTTTTGGAAAGTCAACAGGTATTGCAAGTCGATTTACAACCACCGCTAAAAATCGAAAAAATAACACAAGACGGACTGCCTTTATCGGTAAAATCCAACGGGAATGCTCATTTTGTAACCCTGACCAAACAACAGAATATTGGGGACTTCAATGAAGTTGTGGTTCATTATTCAGGAAATCCAAAGGAAGCAATACGCGCCCCTTGGGACGGCGGCTTTTCCTGGAAACGGGATGACAACGGCAAACACTTTGTTGCCACATCGTGTCAAGGATTGGGCGCCAGTGTCTGGTGGCCCAACAAAGACCACATGTACGACGAGGTAGATAGTATGCTCATTAGTGTTAAAGTGCCTAAGGGCTTATCCAATGTAGCAAACGGCAGGCTGCGAAAACTTGACACCCTAACGAACACCTCTCATTGGTTTGTATCCAACCCTATCAATAATTATGGGGTAAATGTTAACATTGCCGATTATGTTCATTTTGGAGAAAAATACGAAGGAGAAAAAGGAGTCCTCGATATGGATTACTGGGTACTGCGAGACGACCTGGAAAAAGCTAAAGAACACTTTAAGGACGCACCTAAAATGATGGCTGCTTTTGAACACTGGTTTGGCCCCTACCCCTTTTACGAAGACAGTTTTAAACTGGTACAAGTCCCTTATTTGGGTATGGAACATCAAAGCTCCATCACCTACGGTAACCAATGGAAAAAAGGCTATCTGGGTAAGGATTTGTCCGGCACCGGATGGGGACTGAAGTTCGATTTTCTGCTCATTCACGAATCCGGACACGAATGGTTCGCCAATAACATCACTTACAAGGATATTGCAGATATGTGGGTACACGAAGGCTTCACGTCCTACTCCGAAAATCTGTTCTTGGACTATCATTATGGAAAAGAAGCATCTGAAGCCTACGTTCAGGGTTTACGACAAAATATTAAAAATGACAGACCTGTAATTGGCACCTATGGCGTAAACGCGGAAGGATCCGGAGATATGTACTACAAAGGCTCCAACCTGTTGCATACCATACGTCAATTGGTAGACGATGATGAAAAATGGCGACAGGTGCTACGGGGATTAAACAAAGACTTTTACCACCAAACGGTCACCACGGCACAGATAGAGAACTACATTTCCAAAAAATCAGATTTGAAATTAGAATCCGTTTTTGATCAGTATTTAAGAACTACAATGATACCCGTTTTAGAGTACACCATCGATGGAAAAAAATTAAAATACAGATATACGAATATAGTTGATGGCTTACATATGCCCATACGCGTATTCATAAATAACAAGGCAGTTTGGCTTAACCCAACAACAACTTGGAAAAGGACATCTAAGTATCAACGGAATGCAACTTTTAAAGTCGATTCTAATTTTTATATTGATGTAAAGGAGATTTAGTTGGGCCTAAACTTTTAAAATATTAAGATTCTTTTTAAAAAAAATACATATTTTATTATTGTATCCTACATGTAAAAGCAAGAAAAATTAAATCCAAACTTACATATGAAGCTGCTCTTATCTATACCATTAACCTGTTTCATAGTATGTTCTGCAGTCAGTTTTTCGCAACAAAAATCACGGCCGAATGTGATTATAATAATGACTGATGACCAAGGTTACGGAGATCTTGGTATAACAGGAAATCCTCATGTGCGCACACCAAATATTGATGGTTTTGCGTCAGAGAGTACACGCTTCAATAATTTTTTCGTCTCCCCTGTCTGTGCACCAACCCGTGCAAGCCTTATGACTGGCCGCTATTCGTTGCGCACCGGTATAAGAGATACATATAACGGTGGTGCGATAATGGCATCAAATGAAGTTACCATTGCCGAAATGCTTAAGCAAGCAGATTATAAAAGCGGGATTTTTGGCAAATGGCATTTAGGCGATAATTACCCGAGCAGACCAAATGATCAAGGATTTGATGAATCATTGATACATCTTTCTGGAGGAATGGGGCAGGTTGGTGATATTACAACTTATTTTAAAGGCGATAGGAGTTATTTTGACCCCGTACTTTGGCATAATAATAAACAAGAATCTTATTCAGGTTATTGCTCAGATATATTTACAGAACAGGCTTTAAAATTTATAGAAAACAATAAAGATTCACCGTTTTTATGCTACCTCGCCTTTAATGCTCCGCATACGCCATTACAGGTTCCTGAAAAGTACTATGAACAATACAAGGATATAGATCCCGCTTCTGGCTTTGAAAATGACTCCAGACCGCATCAACCAATGACGGAAAAGGATAAGGAAGATGCCAGAAAAGTATATGCCATGGTAACCAACATTGATGATAATTTTGGTAAGCTCCTTAAAAAACTAGATGACTTAGATATTACTGATAACACCTTGATTATTTTCATGACAGATAATGGCCCACAGCAAACCAGATACGTAGGAGGAATGCGAGGCCGCAAAGGTGATGTGCACCAAGGAGGTGTTCGGGTACCCTTTTATATTAAATATCCTTCTGGTTTTGAAAAAAATACCGATATTGAAACTAGCGCTGCTCATATTGATATCTTACCCACCCTAGCGCAAATTTGTAATGTTGAATTGCCTAAGGAAACGCTCATTGATGGTAAAAGCTTGGTACCGCTTATTAGGGGTAAAACAGAGGATTGGACTAACAGATCATTATTTTTTTATTGGACAAGACGTTACCCCGAGCTTTATTATAACATGACCTTATTAAAAGGAAGTTATAAACTTGTAGGTAAAACAGATTATAATGCTCCAATAAAAGACTTTGAACTGTTTAATCTAGCCAAAGACCCTTACGAACAAGAAAATATTGTCTTAGAGAATGAGATTATTGCAACCAATCTTAAAAATGAACTAGATGAAACCTATAATGAATTAATAGCTTCTAAAAACCTCATTCAGCAGCCTAGAATTGGTGTTGGTAGTACAGCTGAAAACCCTGTTATCCTAAACAGAAATGATGCAGGAGGACAACGCGGAATTTGGGATCAAGAAGAGGTTTACGGGAAATGGAAGGTTAGTATTGCCGAAGGGTATTATGATATACTATTCAAATTTATAAAACCCATAAAGGCAAATGGAAGAATGTATTTAGAGGCAAATACCTTGGTGAAACAAATGGTAAACAAAAAAGAAGGTACGGATACCATTGAGATGAAAAACGTATATTTCTCAGAAATGGATTGTGATTTGATACCCTTTTACGCTGTAGACTCAAAAAACATATTCCCTTTTTGGGTTGAAATGAAAAAACTTGATTAACACTTTAGGGTTATTCAGGAAGGTAAATATTAGTAATAGAAAGCAAGTAAAAGACATCAATTGCGAAGCACATCTAATTAATTACAATCTCATCTACAAACAGCCAACTATCTCCTCCAGGGTTTTGATGCCAAGACGGGTTTTTTAGTACACTCTTTACCTCTACCCTTACATATTTTGCAGTTGTTAAAGGAAAATCTAAATCAAAAAATTGTAAAGCAATTACAGATGATGGTTCTGGCTGTCCTAAATCCTTGGTTTGTATAGTCTTAAAGTTTTTGCCATCGTTAGAGACCTGTACCCTAAAACCTACTGGAAAGAAAATCCAGCTTCCGGGAGCAGACAATGCACCAACGGAAACGGAGCTAATCTCTTGAGTTTCGTCCAGCTCAAACGTAGCTTTTAGATGTGACCCTGCATATCCCAACCAGTTACCATCTACAAAATTAGTGGAACCCCGTTTTAAATCGACTAGGGTCTTACCTCCCTGCGAATAGTATTTTTCATTAGGATCATTGATCAAGGTTACGCTGGAAAAATCGACGGTACTTTGCTTAAAACTAGCCAAAGCAGTTTCGCTTATACCCCACCCTTCTTTAAAGGTAATCGCTTTTAAGTTCGTGGTGCCAGATATGATTAAGGGAATAGTATACTTTGTACTGGTGCTATCTGGCTCCGTACCATCCACAGTGTAATAAATAGCGGTGTCATCAAAAGGGTAACTTATTTCAACCTTAACTTCGTCTTTTATAAAGTAATTATCAGCCACAATGGTTGGAGGCAATAGCTCCGTAGCACCGAACATATCCATATCTAGAGTATGCATGGTTGTGTTTGGATTAGCGACCATATACGCACCCATAGCTTCATCGGAAATTTCCGTTTGCCAGAGATAGAGGTCTGTTAAATTAGGTAGGTCTTGAATGCTTTCTAAAGCTGCGTTGCTCACTACCGTGCCATAAAGATTTAAGGACTCAAGCTTCTCCAAGTTAGCTACTTTATCTATAGCCTTATCCGTAATCGCAGTATTCTGTAGTTGTAATTTGGTAAGGTTTTCAAACGCACCTAGGCTCGAAACCAAAGTGTCGTTAAAATTCGAATTCCCTAAATTAAGTTCCACAATGTTTTCGGAATAGGCTCCCAACACGTCAAAGGAAGCTTCACTCAAATGTTTTTTATTTGCTAAATGGACAATATACAGAGGACTACCCTCCTTTAGCGGATAAATAGAAGTTCCCGTAGCAGCTACTTCAGCCAACCATTCTATGGAAGCCGGCTCTAAGGATTTAGCCAATAAGGCTCTAGTAGAGGTGTCGGATTCCAAGTCATTTAAATAGCCTTGTATTTTTTTGTTACGGTCCAAATCTGCCGTTTTGCACTCAAAGCAATTTTTGTTCTCCATCCACCAATTTAACAAGGCAATTTCGTTGGGTGTTAATTGTACTTTTCCCTTGGGTGGCATGTGTTCCTCATCTTCCAAGGGCAAGGCCACACGATGTGCCATTAATGGCCTCCCTAGGTCTAAAACAGAATCCAAAGGATTACCTGTATCCCCACCTGCAAGCAGTTCTACCTGAGAGGTCATCAGCAAGTTCCCTTCTGCCTTCTTAGAGTTATGGCAACTCACACATTTAGTATCCAGAATAGGTCGTATAATATCTTGGTACACTATAGCCTCGTCTACATTCTCAATACTCATTTTATCCGATGAGCTAGCTTTAGTTAGAAAACCTTCCCCGTGTGTCATACTACCACCCCAATGACCCGCCAGAATTAACATAATATTTACAGCAACAAATAGTGGAAAATATAGTCTGGCCAAAAGTGGTTTTTTAGCCTCCTTGGCAAAGAAAATTAGTATGGAAACTACAGTTAGTGCAATTGCCATCCATTTGTGTCTAAATAGCAACTCTTCATCATAGGCTCCATGTTCCTCTAACCAAAGTCCAGTTCCTATAGCCGCTAAGGCACTTAGCACACCAAAACCAAGGGCAAGTTTAATACTGCTTCCTAAATTTTCAGATGGTTTTATACGTTGGTATATTTCAAGAACAAAAGCAAACATCAAAATACCGATAGGCATGTGAACCAAAACAGGGTGAAAATTGCCAATGTTTATAAACAAATACGTCATATTATTCTACTAAAATTTCATCAATAAAAAAGAAGGGAGCAGTACCTGTACCTTGGTGCCATTTCGGAATTGTTTCCAATAAATCAATATATATTTCTATACTTTTATATGAACCCGCAATCACAGGAACATCCAATAGGGAAATACCTTTGGGTTCAACCACTGTTGGCAGTGGTACCGATATACTTCCAATTTTCTCTTTTCTGTCTGCAAATACGCTAATCGCCTTTGGAAGAAAAATCCAAGAGCCATGGTCGTTTAAGGAACTTACAATCAGTTTGGAAATCGAAATTTGGTTTTCAAAGTCCAATACTATTTTAATTTGTTCCCCTTGTAAACCCATCCAAGAGTTACCAGCTCTAAATTGCGTTGTACCTTTTTGCAAATCAACCAAGCCTTTGCCACCATTACCAGGATAATTAGAATTAGCTTGTGGCGTAAGGCTTACTTTTGCGGAAGACACATCTTTCTTCACCTTCAGTAAACGCGAACTAACGACTTTACTTGGTAAATAATCTGGATGAAAAGCCCGAAAACTAAACTCAGTAGGTTCGTTTACAGTTAATGGGTTTTGATATACAAGCGCATCAGCTGTTACTTCACTTCCATCTGTGGTGTATCTAATGGCTGCTCCTTCCATATTAAAAACGGCAGCTACGGTGGCCGATGTGTTGAAAAGCAACGAATCTGCATGTACTCTAGGAGCTGCCAATTCAAAGATATCAGCAGCAGAATAAACAACCACTACTTTTTCCTTACAGGACGCAAGGATAACAAAACAACTTAAAATAAAATAAAATGTATGACGCATTATACACGGTATAATTTAATAGGATAGGTTTTTCCCGAATTCCACTGTGCAACGTATAAATTTTCATCATCATCAACACAAACATCATGCGGGTGATGAAATACCTTTAAGCTCTGGTACATAGGATTTAGCTTTCCACCTTCGTATATAGGGGTACATCCACCAGGTGCGGATATCAACTCATTCTGTTCGTTAAGGATACTGATGAAACCGGTTCCATCCGATCCGTCTCCTGACCAAATGGTGGCCAAGTAAATATTTTTACCATGAATCACAGGCCTGCAAATAAAAGCTCCCGGCAAATCGATACTACTTAAATATTCTCCGGCCAGACTAAAACGTTTTAATTTATTCTGCTGCCTTGCGGTAATCAGTAAGGTAGGGTTGGCAGCATCCCTAGTATCTAAACAAATACCATGTGCATTGTTAAACAAATGATTCTCTTCTCCCTTACCTCCAAATACATTTAAAAGTTCTCCGTTGGCATTGTAGTGCATTATGTGTTGCTCTCCATAACCATCGGCAATATAGACATCCCCATTGGGGGTGATTGCGGTTTCTGTAGGAACGTAGCTTTCCTTGGTTTTATATTTTCCAGATTCCTTTGGATAGGAAAACACCTGAAGTACTTGTCCTTTAATATTGGTTTTAATGACTTCGTGACGGTTGTTATCAGCAATGTAAAGCACATCTTCCCCATTCTCGACGTTTAAGGTAAGTCCGTGTGCGCCGGGATAATCGGTTCCCCAAACCTCTAAAAGTTTTCCGGAACGGTCATACACGATAATATTATTTTTTGTGTGGTTCGTTAGTAGTAGAATTCTACCCTTAGAATCCTGAACCATTTCATGACAATCGTTGACGGGGTAAAAATTAGAATTTAAAGCGCCCCATTGCAAATCGATTTTATATTGATGCGAATTATGTCCAATAATAGCATCCTTATAACTACTAAAAACATTGGCCGTAGCAATACCGCTTACTATCCCAGCCGAAAGAATACTGCTATTCCTAACAAATTTTCTTCTTTCCATTACACTAATAAATCGTTAAGTACATGACCTTCCACATCCGTTAATCGAAATCTTCTTCCTTGGTATTTATAAGTCAATTTTTCGTGGTCTATACCCAATAAATGCAGCATTGTAGCTTGAAAATCGTGTACATGCACGGGGTCTTTTACCACGTTGTACCCAAATTCATCGGTCTCGCCATAAACAACACCTGGTTTTATACCGCCACCAGCCATCCACATGGTAAAACATCTTGGGTGGTGGTCACGGCCGTAATTGGTATCTGTCAAAAGACCTTGAGAATAGTTAGTTCTGCCAAACTCCCCACCCCATATGACTAGTGTATCCTCTAAAAGGCCACGCTGTTTTAAATCGGCAACTAAAGCTGCGGAAGCTTGATCTACATCCTTGGCTTGTTTTTCTATCGCTCCGGGAAGGTTATCGTGCTGATCCCATCCCATGTGGTATAATTGTATAAATCTTACATCCTGTTCTGCCAATCTCCTTGCCAAAAGGCAATTCGCTGCATACGTGCCCGGAATTTTTGCGTCTGCCCCGTACATTTTGTAAATATAGTCGGGCTCATCATCGGTTCTCATCACATCGGGTACCGAAGTTTGCATTTTATAGGCCATTTCATACTGGGCTATTCTACTCTGTATCTCCGGATTTCCAAAATCTTGGAATTGCTTGTCATTCATTTCAGCAAGTTTATCCAAAATAGCCCTCTTTCCCTCTTTGGTAACCCCTTTAGGATCATTCAAATAAAGTACCGGATCTTTTGCTGCTCTAAATTGAACTCCTTGATGTAAAGAGTGTAAAAAACCGTTACCCCATAATCGTGTGTATAAAGGCTGCCCGCTTGGTCTACCAGAACCCCTGGACAGCAGTACACTAAAAGCTGGTAAATTTTTATTCTCGCTACCTAATCCATAACTCAACCAAGAGCCCATACTTGGGCGACCGGGTTGCTGGGAACCTGTCTGAAAAAAGGTTACCGCAGGGTCATGATTAATTGCCTCCGTATACATCGATTTTACAATGCATAAATCATCGACCATTTTTGCCGTATACGGCAGTAAATCACTTATATATGTTCCGTTCTGTCCATACTGTTTAAAATCGAAAACAGAACCTGCCAACGGAAAACTAGACTGACCCGAAGTCATTCCGGTTAATCGCTGTCCCTGTCTAATAGAATCTGGTAATTCCTCTCCCTTACGTTTAATCAAGGTAGGTTTGTAATCAAACAATTCTAATTGTGAAGGACCTCCACTTTGAAACAGGTAAATCACCCTTTTAGCTTTTGAAGCGTGATGCAGGGCGTTCATTACACCATTGTTACCACCGAAATCATTATCCTTTGTAATAATTCCATTTTTGTCTTTTCTAAAAAACTGGTTCCCTAATAGGGAGGCCAATGCAACCGAACCTGCACCTAAGGCCGCTTTTCCCAAAAAGGATCTTCTGTTTAGGAAAAGTGAACGGTCTTCTAAGATTTTCTTTTCACTCATAACTATCCTCTTGTAATTGTTTCATCCAAATTAAGTACGGTATGTGCAACCAATGCCAAGGATGCCAAGTCCTTTTCAGGAACGCCTGTGTCCGACTTAAATTCTCCTATGCCCATATATTCAGACGCCGTAAATACACCATTATCCATTTTGGCTCGCATATCCTTATAATGCTCCAAAAGCATAGTTGCTTCCTCTGTATCCGGTAATCTGGAGGTCGCTTTCTGAAATACATAACCTAGTTGTTTTTCAATATTTTCAGGATACTTCTTTACCGTATTCGTAGCTAGGGCCCTTGCAGCTTCAACCATTTGTGGGTCATTCAACAGTACCAAAGCCTGCAATGGTGTATTGGTTTCCTGGCGTTTTACAGAACATAAGTCCCTAGAGGCGGTATCAAAAGTCATCATACTAGGTGGTGGTACGGTTCTTTTCCAAAACGTATATAAACTTTTTCGGTATAAATCAGCTCCTGTACCTTGTACATAGTTTGAGGTGCTACCGCCACCACCGCCCGTGGTCTCTTCCCAGATACCCGCAGGTTGATACGGCTTTACACTTGGTCCCCCTACTTCTTTTACCAGTAGCCCACTAATGGACAATGCCTGATCTCGTATCATTTCAGCCGTGAGGCGCAGTCGTGAAGCGCGTGCCAATAATTTATTTTCAGGATCCTGCTCTAAAAGTTCAGGTGTAGTGACAGCGCTTTGTTTATACGTTTCGGACAGCGCCATATACTTCAACATTGCCTTAGTATTCCATCCTTCATCTCTCAGTTTGATGGCCAAAAAGTCCAATAACGCGGGATGTGTGGGTAATGCTCCTTGATTTCCAAAATCATAGGAAGAACTTACTAAACCAATACCAAACATACGCTGCCATAGCCTATTTACCGTGACTCTGGCCGTTAAGGGGTTTTCTTCATTAAATAACCATTTAGAAAGACCTAATCTATTTCTTGGGTAACTCTCAGGAAATGATAATACAGAATTAGGGGTATCTGGAAATACGGCATCGGTAGGTTGGTCGTAGGCACCTCGGTTTAAAATAAAGGCCGGCTTCATTTCTTCCCTTTCGTACATCACCATTAAATCCAGTTCCTTTTTACGGGAATTTTGCATGTTTACAAAACTTAAAATCCCTTCCGTGTCCTTTTCCGTAATGGTAACATACGGTTCTGGCGTTGATCCTATTGGCGGAACTATTAATTTTTCTTTGTTATTATTGAAAAAACTAAACAGTTCAAAATGTTCTTTTTGACTAACCGGATCATATTTATGATCATGGCACCTTGCACATTCTACCGTTAAACCTAAAAAAGTGGTTCCAAAGGTTTGTAGACGATCTTCCACATATTCTATATGATACTCCTCTGGTATAGTACCGCCTTCAAACGTTATTTTATGATTACGATTAAAGCCTGTGGCCACTATTTTTTCCAAATCAACATCTGGCATAAGGTCTCCAGCCAACTGATAGGTCACAAATTTATCATAGGGCATATTTTTATCAAATGCATGGATAACCCAATCTCTCCAAGGCCACATGGTACGTTCAAAATCATCTTGATAACCATGAGTATCTGCATATCTTGAAATATCCATCCATTCCGTAGCCATGTGTTCTGCATAATCTTTGGTACTCAAAAGCGTGTCTATCATGCGCTCATAAGCATCTTCCGAGTTATCGTTCACAAATGCCTGAACCTGCTCAGGAGTGGGAGGAAGTCCGGTTAAATCAAAGGAAACCCTTCGCATCAACTTTTCTTTAGAAGCGACAGGTGATGGAGCAAGTGCATTCAATTGCATTTTATCCAACACAAAATTATCTATTTCATTAATGCCCCAGTCGGATTCCTTTGTTTCTGGAACCTTAGGCTTAACGGGAGGAATAAACGCCCAATGCTCCTTGTATTCGGCACCTTGCGCAATCCACTTTTCCAAAATTGCTTTCTCCTTTGGAGTCAGTATTAAATTAGACTCCGGTGGCGGCATAATTACATTTGGATCTTCGGAATACAAACGTTTCACCAATTCACTTTCTTCTGGCTTATTGGGAACAATAGCAAATCTATCCTTTAACTTACCTAAAGCGGCATAGGCATCTTCTGCCTTATGTAATGAAAGTCCGGCTTCAATTGCATTTTTATCAGGACCGTGACATATAAAACATCGGTCTGAAAGAATGGGCTTTACGTCAAACGTAAAATCAATAATATCGGGGATACCAGTTAGATCTGCTTTTGCAATTACTTTTTCCGAAACGGAAGGATTCTCCTGGCAAGAATAATATGTACAGCTTAGTAGAATGACAAAAAGGAAGAACGTGACTCTCCTTGAAAATTCTTTCGATTTGATATAAGTATTGAGTTTCATAGCTATAGAGAACCTTTTTTTACATTTTAAAATTAACAACAAAATACCTTGAATGCAGATAAAATTCGACTAATAACCGCTTTTAAATCATTAAAGCGTCAAGTATGATTCAGTTATCGTCAAAAATTAGTACGATAAACCCTTGAAAACACCTATTTATATGACGCTTACAAATCAAAAAAAGCCCGTTCAAAAACGGGCTTTACTATCTAAAAAACTAAGTTGATTAGTTAAATGTTGCCTTTAAAATGGCAATCATAGACGGTGTGCCATCCGCTTCTACAGCTCCTGTTACATATAGTTTGTGCTTTCCATTTGGTTTTGCAGTGAAAGGCATAACTATTACCCCACCTTGGGTACCCGGAGATTGAACCGCTAATGACCCCTTTCCAATAATTTCACCATCAGGGGTATCCAAACGGACATCAAAGTTATACACCACTTTTGGCGCTTCTTGCCATCCGGCACCTAGTACAATCATATTAACTCCGGTAAGGTCTACGGATTCAATTTCAAACCATCCTTTTTCGCCCGCAAGTAGTAGCAAATCCTGCCCTCCAAAAGTAACGACTGTCATATCCTTTGTATTCGTTTCCTGGGAAAATCCAACCGTGTTGCTTGACAAAGCTACCGTTGTAGACCCCGTTAAAGGTATCGCCCCTTCAGCACCTTTATCCGTATAACTGGCCGTAATTACCATAAGTTCGCCGGGGTTCTTAGTCTCAGGTCGTATCTTCCCTTTTACAGGTAAGGATTTTTTCTTTACCCCGTTTGCGGCCAAAGATTGTATGTACATGGCTATCTGCCTTGACTCTTCGGAAGTAATATCTGGATGTGCCGGCATCATTACCTCACCCCAAACGCCCGTACCACCTGAAACTATTTTCTTCTTTAAGTACGCTATAGCGTCTCTTTGTTTCTTATATTTCTGAGCGATGTCGGTGTAATTAGGTCCTATGGACGCTTCCAATTCTTTGTGACAGGTTTTGCAATCCATAGACTGTGTAAGCGCTTTACCCGTAACCTCAGCAGACACCTGTTGATGTCCTGCGGACATGGCTACTTTATCCATCCCTTCCAAATAATCTACACTAACAAAGATATTATCCTCAAGAATAGTGTCATTCCTATCAGGGTCTGTTACGCTTACTGCATACTGAACATCTTGACCAGGAATAAAAAAAGAGGTATTCCCACCCATAATATCAATTGTAAGCTCTGGTCTTGAATTACCTGCCACTATGGTAACGGCATTACTTATTGCAGATTCGCCTTCAGTATCTTTGACCTCAACTTTTATTCTATAATCACCTGCCTTCTCATAAGCGTGAGAGATTTGAGGTTCTGTGGTTTCTTTAAGGACACCGTTACCTAAATCCCAAGTATAGGTTAAACCATCATTCTCGCGATCCCTTGCGTTTACGCTTGCCCTTATCGATAGCGGTAATTGACCAGACGTTTTATCTACAATCAACCCATCTATCAACGGTGGTCTGTTGCCACTATTAAATGCTATGTAACCCAAACCGGAATCAGCGTTTTTTGAAAACCAACCACTACCGTATTCTAGCAAGTAGATTTTACCGTTCGGTCCAACTTCCATATCGATAAGATTATTCAAATCTATATCCGACGCAAACGGTTCCATTTTAGAATAACTACCATCCTTGTTCAAATGAACCGCTTTCATCCAACCGCGCATCCAATCATATATAATGACCTTACCATCATAGTAACTAGGTAGTTTTTCAGTTCCCTCATACAAATCGGAATAGTAGGTTGGCCCGGCCATCGCGTTTCTCCCTCCTGTTCCCAACTGCGGGAAATCTTGGGAAGCCGTATACGGATAGAAAGCGTAAGCAGGCATGGCCTTTGGCAACTCCGTTAAACCTGTATTGAACTCAGAGTTATTTAAAGGTTTTTCAGGGTCAAAAGCATCACCGGACTCGCCTGTTGCATAATCGTAAGCACGATACGCTTTATTATCTCCAATAAATAAGGGCCATCCAAAATTACCTGCCTCGCGAGCTTGGTTCATTTCATCGTAGCCTCTAGGCCCTCTTGTTTCCAAACTATCCACTCTGGCATCCGGTCCAACGTCACCCCAATAAACATAACCTCGCTTACTATCTACGGATATACGATATGGGTTACGATGTCCCATTGTGTAAATTTCAGGTCTTGTCTTCTCAGTACCCACGGCAAATAAATTCCCTTCGGGTATAGTATAACTGCCATCCTCCTTGACCTTTATTCTCAAAATTTTACCCCTTAAATCGTTTGTATTACCCGAAGACCTTCTTGCGTCATACTGTTCATGACCTGGAAGGTCGTTCAAAGGCGCATAACCGCTATTGGTATATTTTACTCCCTTTTCATTAAAAGGAGTTGAATTATCACCAGTGGACAAATACAACAAATCATCTGGACCAAATGCGATAGAACCTCCGGTATGGCAACAGATTTCGCGCTGACTTTCAACATCTAAAATCACTTGTTCCGAAGCCATATCAAAAACACCATCCAAAAATTTAAAACGCGATAGGCGATTTATTTCTGCATCTCCCGTAGGGGCATAATATAAATAAATCCAGTTGTTCGTTGTATAATTAGGGTCTTTCTGCAAACCCATTAGACCCTCTTCCGCATTTGCGTCTGGGGTATTTAAAGTTTTGTGATACACATCTAGTTTGGCCACTTCGGTTAACTCTTTAGTGGCATCGTTATACCATAAGACTTCTCCCCTTCGTTGTGCAATTAACACATCGCTATTCGGTAGCACGGTCATCTCGGTAGGTTCAAAGAATTCTCCATCTGCTAATGTGATTTTTGAAAAACGGTCTATTTCCGGTGGTATTTGAGAGGAAGCCTTGGCATAGTCGAGCGTCTCATTTTCACCTATAGCATATTCAATTCCACCTAATAAATGTTTTAAGAAATGAGGTTCCGTATAACTTTCGTCCGTATGACCTGCTCCTGTATAAAACGCCCTTCCACCATCAAACTGATGGTACCAAGCAAACGGATGATTATTCCTATTTTCACCACCTTCATAGGTAGATTCATCTACCGTCATTAAAACGTTTACGTCTGGATTGATGTTTTTGTAGTTATAAATTTCATCTGGTCTATGCCAAACCTTTTCGGTAAAATGCTTCGTTGCAATAAAGCTATTGTCCTGAATAAGGAAGTCAGCCTCTGGCGTTCCACTAGGGTGACTCAAAAATTGCGCTCCTACCAATTTAGTATACCAGCCCCAATCATACTCGGTATCCGCAGCAGCATGAACACCAACGAAGCCACCACCTGATTGAACATACCGTTCAAAAGCGGCTTCTTGGTAATGGTCTAAAATATTACCCGTTGTACTTAAAAAAATAACAGCCGAATACTGTTTTAAATTCTCTTCAGTAAATAGTTCCGCGTTTTTGGTCGTATCAACAGCAAACCCATGTTCGGTTCCGAGCTGATATATTGCCGCAATTCCCTGTGGAATAGACGCGTGCTTAAAACCCATGGTTTTAGAAAACACCAAAACCTTGGGGGTTCCTTCTCTCTTGCTTGTGCAGGAAAAAATCATAAAAACGATAAAAAGGATAACGATAGGGAAACTCTTTTTCATGCTAGGCAACTTCATAATGATTATTTAACAAGCTTTAAAACTACACATTGGAAATGCAATTAGCAACCGCTTATGCCTTCCAGCTTAAATTTTCTAGAAAACGATAAAAATCAAAAGAGGCTACATTTCCAAAAAAAGCACCTAAAATCATTCAGATTTCAATGTTAGTAAGTTATAAAATAAGCCTTATTTTTGCCGAGTATTTGAAAGGTGTACCAAGCCAGCGTGTTTCCGTTATTGGTTTTCCGGTCAGTTACTAATCGCATGTCAAAATTACCCAAGGAACACCAATTCTTGGATTTATCGGATTACGGTAGACCTGTTGCAAAAGTTATTGCAAAATCTCTAAAAGACACTTCCTTTACCCCAATTCACGTAACTATTATGTTTGTAATAGCAGGGATAATAGCCATTACCTGTCTTTTACACCAGTACTATTGGGCTACCTTGTTCTTCTTACTATTAAAATCTGTTTTGGATGCTGCCGACGGCGAACTGGCACGAGTAAAAAATACCCCATCACATACCGGTAGATACCTAGATTCAGTTTCAGACATCATTCTAAACCTGCTGATATTAATAACCATCTGGTACGTAACAGAAGGCTCTATATGGTTGACTTTAATCGCATTTTTTGGCATACAACTCCAAGGCACCTTGTATAACTATTACTATGTAATCCTAAGAAATAAACATCAAGGAGATACTACGAGTAGAGTATTTGAGACGGCGACGCCCAAGGCACTTAAAGGTGAAAGTCAACGTAATGTGAATATCCTATTTTCTTTATATACGGTTCTATACGGAGTATTTGACCGCATCATTTATTCTCTGGACGGCAAAGCAGCGGATGGTAATCATCTCCCAGGATGGTTAATGACAGCAGTATCAACCTTTGGACTAGGTTTCCAGTTACTAATCATTGGTGTTATGCTGGTACTAGGTCTTGATCAGTATATTATCCCTTTCTTTATAGGCTATTCCGCATTTATTCTAGTTTTTATCGGCATTAGAAGAATTATAAATCGGTAAATTTTTTTACCTTTCCAGTATCACTTTTAGCTAAATTTATGGGTCGTTTTTCTTTTTCTTGCTTTAGTATGCTTTTCGTACTATTATGTTTTCTAGGATGTAAAAAAGAGAATATGTTGAGGTACGACGTCATTTTAAAAAATGGAAATATCATTAACCTTGAAACCGGGAATGTAACCGTTAAAGATATTTTGATAAAAGATGGAAGAATCGAAAAACTTAGGCTTCCAAACGATGACGAACATATATCCGCAACCAAAGTAATCGATGTAACCGACCATTATATTTTACCCGGTTTTTGGGACAATCATGTTCATTTTAGAGGAGGAGATTCACTACTAAAAGCCAATAGGGATTTTCTTAAATTATATATTGCGAATGGTATAACTACAGTACGGGATGCAGGCGGAGATTTAACTGCTGCTGTGATGGCATGGCGAGACAGTATAGCTTCTGGTGAACTCATAGGACCTACCATCTTCACATCCGGACCAAAGATAGACGGACCAAATGGTACGTGGGCAGGTTCTCTGGAGGTGACTAACAAAATGGATATCGCTATCGCCTTGGATTCACTACAAAGTATACCTGTTGATTTTGTAAAGTTATACGATAGTCGTATTACGGGGGAAAACTATCTGAATACCATAAAAGCAGCCGAGGAACGTGGTTTAATCACGTCAGGACACATGCCTTTTACCGTTACCTTGGATGAAACCATTTCCGCTGGTGTAGATGCGGTTGAGCATTTATATTACATCATGAAAGGCTGCTCTACCAATGAAGAAGCTATTACCTCACAATTAGTCCGCAAAGAAATCGGTTTTTGGGATGCCATGCCTTTATTAATGGCTAGTTATACGGATAGTGTAGCTCAAAAAACCTTTGCAAATCTAAAAGGCAATAATGTTTATGTTGTACCTACACTGCACATTGGAGAAACCTTGAGTTATCTGGACGAAACAGACCACCAAAACGATGCGTATTTAAAATACATGGATATGGGTATTGTAAAAACCTACGAAGGAAGGATACAACGTGCCCTAAAAGCGAGTGAAGAACAAACGAAGGACCGTAAGGCGCTACAACAGTTTTTTGGAGAACTCACTAAATCTCTTCACGATGCAGGTGTTGGACTTTTGGCAGGTTCTGACAGTGGTGCTTTTAATTCGTATACCTATCCCGGCATTTCATTACATAAGGAACTGGAGCAGTTGGTAAAAACAGGGATATCTCCGCTAGAAGCGCTAAAAACCTCAGCCTATAACGGCGCCCGATTCTTAAAAAAAGATGCTGATTATGGACAGTTAAAAGTCAATAGTATAGCAGACATCGTTATTTTAAAAGGAAATCCTCTTGATGATATTTCTCAGACCCAGAATATTAGCATGGTCATTAAAGAAGGTACGGTTTGGGAAATCAACAACCTAAATAAACAACTGGAATCTTTAGCTAACGATAAAAATTAAAGCAGCACATGAATAAATTACTTTTAGTAGGGGTATTTTTAGTTTTTCAATTGAGTAGTGCCCAAACGGTACTGCAACCTGAACACGTGTTCGACGGTAGTGAATTACATACAAATTGGGTAGTTCTTGTAGAGCATAACAGTATTACCTATGCTGGCCCTTTATCGGGTTTAAAAGCACCTAAAAATACTAAGACCCTTCGCCTTGACGGGGCAACCTTGATGCCCGGTATAATCGAAGGACACTCCCATCTATTACTGCATCCATACAACGAAACAACTTGGAATGATCAAGTGCTAAAAGAATCACCGGTAGAGCGTGCCATTAGAGGGACGGTACATGCCAAAAATTCCTTACAGGCGGGAATCACTACAATGCGTGACTTAGGTGCCGAAGGAGCGGGTTATACCGATGTATATTTAAAGAAAACCATAGACAATGGTATCATCCCTGGCCCAAGATTATTGGTGGCTGGGCCAGCAATCGTGGCTACGGGTGCCTACGGCCCAAAGGGTTTCCATGACGGGGTAACCGTTCCTTTGGGTGCAGAACCGGCCAGCGGAGAAGCTGCAATTATTGAAACCGTTCGAAGACAAATGGGCAATGGTGTAGATTTGATTAAGGTATATGCCGACTATCGATGGACACCAGGTGCCGACTCACAACCCACCTTTTTACAAAAAGAGTTGGATGCTATGGTCGCAACCGCTACCAGTGCAGGTAAATATGTAGTGGCCCATGCTAGTACCCCAGAAGGTATGAAAAGAGCCATAGCCGCTGGGGTAGAGACCATTGAACATGGCGATGGGGGTACGTTGGAGATTTTTAAACTAATGAAAGAAAAAGGTATAGGCTACTGCCCAACCTTGGCGGCAGGCGATGCTATTACTCGTTATGGTGGCTGGAAAAAAGGTGTAGAACCTGACCCTGAACGTATCAAGAATAAAAAGAAGTCTTTTCAACTAGCCTTAGATGCTGGCGTGAACGTTGTTTTTGGAGGTGATGTTGGTGTTTTTCCACACGGAGAAAACTACCGAGAAATGGAACTTATGGTAGCCTACGGTATGCAGCCCTTAGAAGTGCTTAAATCGGCAACAGCCGGAAATGCAAAAACCTTCCATCTTAACCAATTAGGAAAACTAGAGAAAGGCTACTTGGCGGATATTATCGCCGTAAAGGGCAACCCATTAAAAGATATTTCAGCTATGAAAGAAGTTCCTTTTGTTATGAAAGATGGGGTTATTTACAAAAAGCCCTAACTACATCATTAACCGGTAGTAATATGGGGTAACCCATACTATCGTATTTTTTTGAAGAATCTTACCATTAGATATTGGTTCTTCCTAATGAAGCAAAACGTTGAGCTAAACTATGTTTGAATGCAGTTTGGTGTAGTTAGAAATAGTTAGTATCCTATCGCAGCCCCGTCCGGACTTGAAGAATCGGAAGCTCCTATCATGATATTTTTTTTTGCATCAATTTGAATGCCCATCAACACGCCCAATCTATTAACAGGGATAAGGGTATGATTCATTGCTTCTAGTGCTTTTTTGGTATCAGGAGATAATAAATCTCTTTCATACTGTATACTATCCGGCAACCAAGAATGATGAATTTTCATGGCTTCAATGGCCTTATCAATTTGCATATCATAGCCTATAACATTTAACACCGTTTGGAAAACGGTGTTAATGATGGTTCGTCCTCCTGGACTACCGATAATGAGATATGGCTTGCCATCTTTCGCCACGATGGTAGGTGTCATGCTTGACAGCATCCTTTTTTCAGGTTGGATGAGGTTCGGATTTGTTCCAATTTGGCCCGTAGTAGACGTGTTGCCTGGTACAGGATTAAAGTCACCCATTTCATTATTAAAGATAAAACCCAGCTTGTCTGAACCCGTGCCTGAGCCATAGCTATTTTCTAGTGTATAGGTTAATGATACCGCATTGCCGTATGCATCAGCAACAGAAAAATGCGTGGTACTACTCCCATCATACAGCTGTCCAAATTTAGTAGCGTCACTAACAGAGGCCTTAGCCATATCAATATTTTCAAATCGCTTTTTAGCAAATGCTTTAGAAGTAAGCTTATCTAAAGGAATATGTTCATTAAAATCTGCATCTCCCAAATGTTCTGCTCTATCTGCAAAAGCCCTTCGCATGACTTCGGCTAGCAAATGAACATAGGCGGTAGAGTTAAATTCGATGGTATCTAGGTCTGCCAATTCCATAAGATTCATCATTTCAATAAGGGCCACACCTCCTGAGCTTGGTGGTGGCATGGAGTAGATTTCATAGTCTTTATACCTGCCTTTTAAAGGTTTCCTTTCTACGGCAGTATAGCGCTTAAGGTCTTTTAGGCTTATGATACCATCATTCTCCTTCATAAACTTTACTATTTCTTTAGCAACTACCCCTTTGTAAAAACCATCCTTACCATGGTCTCTAATTTCTGATAGCGTAGTAGCCAGCTCAGGTTGTTTCCAAAGTTCTCCAAACTGTGTGAGTTCACCACTGTCCTTTTTGAAGTACTCTTTTAAAAATGGAATAGGCGAATTGGCCTCAAAATTAATTTCTCGTTGGAAAAGACTCCAAGTTAGCGGAAAACCGTCTTCTGCTATTTCGATGGCCGGTTGAACCAAGTCTGCCCAAGGTAGGCTGCCATATTTCTGATGAGCAAGATACAGACCTGCCACGGTACCCGGAACACCTATTGACTTTGCCCCAATGTGATTGATTGTTGTTTCTCTTCCGGTATGATTGATTCCCTTTGCAAGGTTTCCGGCGTTATCAAGAAACATCTCCGGAGATGCTTTTAAAGGTGCTTTTTCTCGAAAATCGATGGTGGTTGCACTTCCTGTAGAATCCATAAACACCAGAAATCCGCCTCCGCCTATATTTCCAGCCGATGGGTGGGTAACAGCTAATGCAAAAGCAGTTGCAACGGAAGCATCAATAGCATTGCCTCCTTTTTTTAGGATATCGATTCCTACTTCAGATGCTAATTTACTGCTTGAAGCAACAAGACCATTTTGGGCATAGGTTTGACCACTAGCATTAGTAGCATTCAGAAAAAGGGATAGGAAAAGGATACTAAATAGGTAGTTGTGTTTCATAATGCTTATTTCTAACGTATTGTTTATTACTCGTTAAATGTAGAAAGATACTTGTCTTTCCGTCTGGAACTAACCAAATCTTTTTGTTTTGCTTTTAGCTTTGTTTTTCTAAAAGCCAAATTCAAAAATTTGGCCGTCTTCGCAAATGCACAAAAACCTATCGCAAAGGCTGTAATAGTAATGTTTTAGAAACATTATTGTACGTAGTGCTTTCCGCTCATTTGCTCAGTTTCAATATTCGAAACGCGCCTTGAATTACCAAAACGAATACGATTGTTCCGATAATCAAATCAGGTTTATTGGAACTTAAATAATAGACCAAAATTCCTGCTATAATTACTCCTAAATTAATAATTACGTCATTAGAGGTGAAAATCATACTCGCTTTCATATGTGCCTCTTCTTTGCTTTTTGACTTTTGTAAAATGTAAAGACAAAGTCCGTTTGCAATAAGTGCAAAAATAGAAACGATAATCATTGTTGAAAAATCAGGAAGTTTCTCGTCTCCAAAAAACCGCCTTAAAACTTCTATAAATCCGATAATCGCAAGTGTGATTTGAAAATATCCAGCAAGTTTTGCAATCCGCTTTTTCTTAATTAAGGTTCCACCAACTGCAAACAAACTAATTCCGTACACAAAACTATCCGCAAGCATATCCAAACTATCGGCAACAAGTCCCATAGATTTAGAAATCAGTCCTGTCGTCATTTCGATAATAAAAAATGCAAAGTTTATTACAAGTACAGACCAAAGTAGCTTTTTTTGGTCTTTATTTTCTTCAAATTCTGTTTGGTCGGTATGTTCGGTCGAGATTTTCTTTCCGCCTAAATTTAGTTCAATAATGGACTTTTCGATTCGCTTGATTTCTCCACTGTGAAAAACGGTCAATTTTCGTTTCGGAATATCAAAGTCCAAGTTCGAGATACTTGAAATGCCGTCCAATTTCATTCGGATTAGATTTTCCTCTGAAGGACAGTCCATTTTGGTAATTTCAAATAGTGTCTTTTTCACTCGGTTTGTTAGTTTTTAAGCATTACTTACAAGGTTTGGATATAAGCACTTGTACCTATATCCGTCTCTATTATAAAATATGGTAACACCTTACTATACTCCTATTTTAAAAATAATACGTTACTACTCTAATGGGCAGCAATTAACAAAAAGCATAGATTCTTGGTTGAAAAAATCCAAGTAATCAACCTTAGAACAGAAACTACTCCACCTCCTTTAAAAGTACTTCAATAGAACGCTCTAACTGCTCGTCACGACCTTTTGCGATGATTTCTGGTTGGTTTTTTACCAGAATATCTGGATTGGTCTCGTTATTCTCCATCCACTCCCCTGCCTTGTTCTTAGCACTTACCGGTACCACGCCCCAAACACCACCATTGGGCAAACGTTCCCAACCAGCAAAACTACAAGTTCCTGGAACGGGCATTCCCACCGTCTTTCCTATTTTTAAATCCACATAACCGCTTGCAAAACAAGAACCATCACTATACATAGATTCGTTGAACATAGCCAAGGTGGGTTTTGTCCATCTGGACGTTGGCTCGCCGCCTACCTTCCTATCCTCAGTTTCATAGGACAAAAAGGGAACTCCTGTAAAGAACATAGCCAAATCTGCTACCAAATCACCACCACCATTAAACCGTGTATCAACAATCACCGCTTCTTTATCAATGAACTTACCCATCATACGATCGTATATGGTTCGGAAAGGACCATCGCTCATTCCCGGTATATGCACATAGCCCAATTTTCCCTTACTGGTCTTAGTAACTTCTTCCTCGTTCTGCTTAACCCAACGCTTGTACAACAATCTGCCCTCGTCACCTAGGCTAATAGGCTTTACCGTAATCTGCTTTCTTTTGCCATCGGCATCTAGAATATCCAAAAGCATAAATTCTCCTTTTTTTCGATTCAAGTGACTAGCGATATCTCTTGTTGGAACTATCGTTTCCCCATTTATTTTTTCGATAATCATACCGGGTTTTAAATTGAAACCCGACTTGTCTAATGGGCCTTCGTTAATAACTTCAGCGATTTTGATACCGTTTCCTTGATGCGCATAATCCATGAAAATTCCTAAAGAAGCTGTTTCATCTCCGTTTTTAATATCGTCGCTGTACCTTCCTCCAGCATGGGAAACATTAAGCTCGCCCAATAATTCAGATAACAGTTCTGCAAACTCATAAGAATTGCCAACATGTGGGAGGTATTTCTGATACTCGGTTCGCATCGCTTCCCAATCAATACCGTGAAAGTTGGAATGGTAAAATATTCCCTTTGTTCGCAACCAAACATGATCAAA
>RCNE010000235.1_pt1 | contig 31096 bp, 26 predicted proteins | sample 2041361 | NCBI WGS metagenome assembly RCNE01 (sample SAMN09708229, study PRJNA481090) | Marine sediment metagenome, whole genome shotgun sequencing project. | reverse complement strand
CTGGTATGTTGGTGATGCAATAGGGTTTGAAAGACAAAAAAAGGGGCGCTGAATATACAGCGCCCCTTGGTCTTTTTGTCGGCAGATTACTCTGCTGGAAGGCCCGACGGAATACCGTTACTGGTAGCACCCTCGATGTTGTCGAAGGTCGTTGGCACGCCAGCTTTCTCGCGACGGGTGTCATTATAGATCGCCTTCACCAGGGCAATCGCCATCAGCGCCATCACAAGGGAGAAGGGCAGAGCGCCGATTACCATTGCGGTTTGGATTGCGGACGTCCCGCCTGAGATGAGCAAACCTGCCACAACCAGCCCGAGTGCAGCACCCCAGAACAAGATGTGTGGGCGTGCTTTTGGGCCCTCGTCGCCTGCGGCGTTGATGGTGTTCACGATCAGAACGGCAGAGTCAGCCGAGGTGATCAGGAAGGTCAGCAGCAGAACAACGATAAGCAGTGCCATGCAGTAAGACAGGGCTTCGGAGATCGGTGAGAGCATAAATTCGGTCATGGCGAAGATTTTGTCGCCGTTGCCCGCGTCATAGATCACACCACCGGCACCACCGTTAAGCTCAAGATCGATCGCTGTACCACCGGCCCATGCGAACCAGACAAAGCACATCAAGGAAGGTACGACCATTGCGCCCAACACGAATTCACGGATGGTCCGTCCGCGTGAAATACGCGCAAGGAACAGGCCTACGAAGGGTGCGAATGCGATCCACCATGCCCAGTAGAATACGGGCCACCAGCCCTGCCATTGTGCGAGCAGGAAGGCTTCGGATCCCTCAACACCGTCAGATTTGAAGACATTAAAGCTCAGGTATGGAAGGGCGACCAGATAGTCGTAAAGGCCCACGAACATCGCGTTGAAGCCGAACCATGTGGCACCAAAGATGATGAAGAAACCAAGCAGGATGATCGACAGAACCATATTGATGTTGGACAGCCATTTGATCCCTTTGCCAACACCCGAAAGCGCAGACAATGTGGACAGACCCATGATAACCACAAGGGCGACTACGATGCCCGTGGTGGACGCGCCGCCCTCGGCGGTGGTCAGACCACCGATACCGATGCGGGTCAGGCCGGCCACGAACTGGTCCACGCCAAAGCCGAGTGTTTGGGCAACGCCGAGGATTGTTGCAACAACAGCAACTACGTCAATGATGTGTCCCAGCGTCCCTGCGAGAGCTTGACCGAAAAGAGGGGTCAAGCCGGAGCGAATGGTGAGTGGCAAACCACGACGATAGCTGAAGAAAGCAAGCGACAAGCCGCAGATGGCGTAACACGCCCATGCGCCCAAGCCCCAGTGCAGGAATGACCATTCATACGCAAAACGTATGTTGTCCTCGGTTTTGCCTGTGGCCAGCCCCATAATTGTCTGGGGGTTAGAGCCAAAGTGGGAGACGGGTTCAGCCACGGCCCATGTTAGCATGCCGACACCAATACCGGCACCAAACATCATGGAGAACCATGAGAAGTTGCTGAATTCCGGTTTTTCACCCTCAAGGCCGAGGTTGAGACGTCCCGCTGCTGGCCACAGGGCCAGACCGAAGCAGACAATCACAAAGAATGCGACTACCCAGATGTACCATGACGCGAAGACATCCAGAATAACGGCATTCATGCTATTGAGCACGAGGCCTGACTGAACTGGCCAAAAGATGGCCCAAACTACGATGATGGAAATGATTATTTTTGCGGGGACGGCCACGGATGTTGCGAAGCCGTTATAGAACCCGCCCGTCCGTCAGCGGGGGGCTGATCTTATTATCGTCTGACATGTCGATCCTCATTTGTTGGTTGGTAAGTAGTCTGCCTACAATCAGAGAAAAAAGGGAAACAATAATTGCCAAAAAGGTCAGTAAAATTTGTTTTTTGGTTGTTTCGATGTTTTGCGGTTGGATTCGGCACAGCGTTCGAAGGACGAATCGCTGTGTTGTCCAACTGAACCGCGGATTGCTTTTTGGGCTTAGGCTTTGCATTGGATGATCTGCGCGAACAGCATGATTGGCTGATCAACTGTTGGGCGCTGCGCCTTCTCGCGATTTCAGAGCAGCAGTGTGGTAAAGCAGCCCTGAATTTCGCAGTGATGCTATGCGAAACGTGCAGACCACGTATGCGCATTACGGTGGTGGTCAGGGTTATATGGTCCGCCTATATGCTGACCATAACAACAGCTCATCTAAAGGAATAACACAATGGGACAAGTTGCTAAAAACGTCTTTGGTATCGTTACTTTGGTTTCCGCGACAGCGCTTTTCATTGCCCTGCATTCGTGGATGTACGTTCTGTAGTATCGCTCTTCGGAAGGCTGCTGCAGTTTCCCCTTCACAGCGTTCTGAGAGAGAAGACATAAAACAAAAGAGGCGCCCAGATATTGGGCGCCTCTTTTGCATTTTATGGGCTGACAGTTTACCTGCCGAGCAGCAGTTCGGGCAACCAAAGCGCCAGTTCTGGGATAAAGGTCGTCAGCATCAGCGTAGGCAGCCAGGCAAAGATGATGAATACCAAAGTGGGCCACAGCATCTTTGACACTGGAACGTCGCAGATCTGGGCACCCAGGTACAACAGTGGCGCTGTGGGCGGTGTGATGTTTGCCATGCCGAGGTTCACGCCGATGACAGCGGCAAAGTGGATCGGGTCCATGCCGGTGCTCTGCGCGATGGGTAGCAAGATCGGGGTCGCAAGCAGTAGGCCCGAGATGTCATCCATCAACATGCCGATCAGGATCATCACTACGTTGATCATCAGCAGGATCACGATGGGGTTATCCGATACGGAATAGACCATGTCTTTGGCCAACTGTGGTGCACCTTGTGCGATCAGGTTGTCGGAGACGATCAGAACCATAAAGATCATGGTCATCACCACACCGATGGTCACACCGGAGCCCCCGATGGTTTCTGCCAGTGTTTTCCACGTCAGGCCTTTGTAGAAGTAGATCGCGATCGGGATGGCGTAGACCACTGCGATGCCTGCGGCTTCGGTTGGGGTCATGATCCCGCCGTAGATACCGCCAAGAATGATGAGTGGCATCATCATGGCGGGACCTGCGAGACGGCCCTGACCAACAAAAGCCGGCATGAACGGGGAGGGGCGATCCGTGAGCTCGATGTCAGTCACTTTGCGCAGCATGAACTGGTTGGTGATGATCAGAAGCGTGATCAGAATGATCGCGGGAATGACCGTTGATAAAAAGCACTTCAATACGTTTTGCTGTGCGACCCAACCATAGAGGATGTGTGAGGCGCTTGGCGGAATCAGCAGGCCCAGCGGGCTGGCCGATACAATGAGTGCTGCGGACAATCCTGTCGGATAGTTGGCACGTTTGAGGTGCGGCATCATGATGCCACCGATGCAGGTCAGCGTTGCGTTGGCGCTGCCTGAAATGGAGCCGAAGATGCCACAGGCCAAAACGCCGGCCGCACTCAGCCCACCCTTGATGTGACCGATAAACATCTCGGCTAAAGAGACGAGGGGGGCTGCAATCTTACCCTTCTCCATGATGCCACCGGCGATCATGAACAAAGGAACAGCCAACAAAACCAGTGAGCGGATGCCCGTTGACCCAGTGGGCAAATACCCGGAGATCGACTGGTCCCCGACAATGGCGATAAAGATAAGGACAGACCCGAAGGCCACATAGACGCTGACACCGAGCAGGAGCATCAAGCATACGATTAAGAGACTAACGGTAATGATCATTGTGCGGCTTCCTTCGGGGTGTCGGATTTGAGCGGCAGGCCAAGCCCCTTGCGGATGTGAACGTAGAGATACGCGGCAAGGAACATAGACATGAAGGAAAATGCGATCATGATCGCAATGCGCCATGATACAAACGGAATGCGCAGTACCGTGGTTGCGCGCAGTCTCGGGAATGAGAAGTCATCGAGGAGCGAAATGTAGCAGGCGTAAACGATAAACAACGTCACAAACAATTCGATCGCCAGCACGACAAAGCCACGCCAGAAGATCATTCTAGGGTTCTGAATGACGATCCCCAGAATATCTGCATTGATATGAAGCTGGCGCTCAGAGGCCAGAACCGCGCCTGCGAAAAAGCCTATGATGCTGATCGCCAGAAGCCATTCCTCATAGGCGAACAGATCGCCACCAAAGCCGTATCTGATGACGACGACGGCCCCGAATGTAAACGCCATTAAAAAGCCCGAGAACATCACGATGCCCTTCATCGCAATCAATATCCAGTTCATCGGCGCACCGATGAATCTGGGTAACTCGTCTGTGACTTTTATTGGGTGTCCGTCAATTTTGCCGCCAGCGCCAATTGGCAGTTCGTCTATCGTTTTTGACATGCCGCTCGCCCCCTCTTCATTTTGGAATATTGCAAAAGAAAAAGGCCGGTGAATGCACCGGCCTTTCTTAGTTTCGGGCGATTAGTTCATCGCACCTTTTAGACGGTCGATGATGTCTTGACCGACGCTGTCAGCCATCATTGGCCAGATTTCTGCGCGAACTTTGGTCGCCATCGCGGCCTGGTCTTCTTCGTTCAGGCTCAGGATGGTGTAGCCGCTGTCGAGCAGTTTCTGACCAAACGCGTCGTCATTCTCACGGTTATAGGCAAAGAAGTCGTCGGATGCTTTGCTCATGGCCGCTTGCAAGACTTCGACCTGCTCTGGTGTCAGCTTGTCGAGGCTACGCTGGGACGCATAAAAGCTCGTGAGCTCAGAGATCGCGTTGTACTCAACAAAGTGGGTGCCGACATCGGATTGCGCAAAGATGGTATAGGTCGCGGTTTTGGTACAGCAGATGGCACCGTCAACGATACCAGACTGAATCGCCGGGAAAATATCGCCCCATGCCATCGTTGTTGCCTGAAAGCCGAGGCTCTCAACCATCGACTTTACAACGCTGGATGACCAAACGCGGATGTTCATGCCTTTGTCTTCAAAGGTATTCCAGTTGGACGGCTCTTTTGTGGCGACGATGCCAACAAAACCTTCAGGGTTTTGAGCCATGACGCGCACGCCGTACTCATCCGTGATTTCCTGAAGGATCTTGTTATATTCGGAATCCATATTGCGCATGATATTGTCCATGTCATCCCAGCCGCCAACGAGGAACGGCATGGACAGGAACTCAAGACGTGGATCAGTATCGGCGTAGATAAAGGCCGCTGCAAGGTCGATGTTGCCGCGTGCTACATCTTCGAACAATGCCTCACCGGAGCCCAGCTGGTTTGCCGGAAATAACTCGATCGTCAGGCCAACGTCTGCCGCTGCGACGTCTGCCGCAACCTGCTCCATGGTTTTTGTACCTTGGTGGTCGATTGGAAACACACCTGCAAAGCGCAGTGTGACGTCTTGTGCAAATGCAGCTGTGGACATCAGCGCGCCGATCGCACCGGCTGTCAGGATCTTGGTGACTTTACTTAGACTCATCGAGTTCTCTCCCTATTTATTTTTTGTTCGCGTGAACTAGAATCGCTTTGGCAAGCGACCTCATTTCGTTGCGTCTGAAGATGCTATGCAAATATATTGAGCATAGCAATTTGTTTTGGGCGCAAAGCTTGTATTGAGGAATTTTGGACATATGTTGGATGCTTGCCTATCGAAATAGACTGCTGTTCGCCACGAATGCGGATCATTCGGGCATAATCGCATTTTTGACATAGGCGTAGCAGGCGCTCGTTCACGCGGATGCGTTCTGGAACCCGCTGAGAAACGAATGCAGATTGTCGCCGAGCTCATCGCACAAATATCCGCCTTCTTGCACAATGACTGTCGGCAGGTTCAGACCCGCGAGAAGCTCTGCGATGCGGGCAAATCCCGGCGTCGACACCGAAAGCCCACCAAAGGGATCACCCTCGAACGCATCAAGGCCAAGGGCAATCACGACTGCACCCGGTGCAAAGGCACGGACATGGGCCAGACCATCGTTCAACCCTTTGAGAAAGCCCTCATCACCGGTGCCACGGGGCAGGGGGATGTTCAGATTGTAGCCATGTCCCGCGCCTTCACCTGTTTCATGGGCGTGACCCCAGAAGAATGGATAAAAACGCGCGGGATCGGCGTGAACGGACAGCGTGAATACATCATCGCGGGCGTAAAAGATGCCCTGCGTGCCATTGCCGTGGTGTAAGTCGACGTCAATGATCGCAACCCGTTCATGCGATTGCCGCAAGTGCTGGGCGGCGATGGCCGAGTTGTTGAGGTAACAAAAACCGCCCGCAAGATCGGTAAAGCAGTGGTGGCCTGGTGGGCGACACAGTGCATAGGCGGCTTTTTCTCCAGCATCCACTGCCATTGCGGCCGAGACCGCGCAATTTGCAGACCAGCGCGCGGCTTCCCAAGTATGCTCGCCTATGGGGCACGACATATCCGTGATGTGAAATCCAGCCTGTCCAACCGCGGATAGGGGATAGCTGGCCGTGCGCCTGTCTGGATGGACGTTTGGAAAAATCTCTTCCGTCGCATCGGGGATGCGCTTCCATCGATTGTACACGGTGGACAGGAATTTAATATATGCTGGCGTGTGGATGGCGGCGATGGGTCCAAGGCCATGATCGTCAGGTTTGTGCACCGCGTGGCCACCGGCCGCTACGCCCGCAAGCAATCGCTCCATGCGCTCCGGCTTTTCGGGGTTTGGCTGCATGACACCATTCACCAAAAATCCGGTGGGGTAGTGCTTATTCTGGTGGTGCTGATCCGCAAATACTTTCATGACTTAAAACCCTACCTTGTCTGCACCTTTGAGATCCAACATCGCGCGTGCCTCATCCGGTGTTGCAATATCAAACCCCAACTCTTCCAGAACGGTGCGGATTTTGGTGACCTGTTGGGCATTGCTGACCGCCAGTTCCCCGCGCCCGATCATCAGGCTATCTTCCAGTCCGACGCGCACGTTTCCGCCAAGGATCACGCTCATGGTGCCGAGTGTCATTTGTTGTCGCCCAGCAGCAAGAACCGAAAACTGGTAGCTGTCACCCAGCAAGCGGTCGGCGGTTTCCTTCATCATCATCAGGCTTTGCGGGCTGGCATCAATGCCGCCGAGGACGCCCATCACGAACTGTAAGAATATGGGTGCCTTGATGCGCTTTTGTTTGAGGTAAAAGGCAACGGTCTGGATGTGACCCACGTCGTAGCATTCAAATTCGAACCGCGCACCGCCTCCGTCACCCAGCAGGCGGAACACGGCCTCAATGTCTTGGAATGTGTTTTTGAAAACCACATCGCGCGTGTTTTCAAGAAACGGTTCTTCCCAGTCGTGTTTCCAGTCGGTCTGGCGCTCTTTCATCGGAAATAGACCAAAGTTGATGGACCCCATGTTCAGCGAACACATTTCGGGGGCAAGCTCGGCAGGCGCCGACAGGCGCTGCTCTACGGTCATTTGCGAACTGCCGCCAGTGGTCAGGTTGATGACCGCGTCGGTCGCATCTTTGATCTGCGGGAGGAACTGGCGAAATACCCCGATGTCAGAACTGGGCCGCCCCGTTTCAGGATCACGTGCGTGCAAGTGCAAGATTGATGCACCGGCCTGTGCCGCTTCAATCGCCGAGGTGGCAATTTCGTCCGGTGTCACCGGCAAGTGCGGGCTCATGCTTGGGGTGTGAATGGAGCCTGTAACGGCGCAGGTCAGGATAATCTTGTGTGACATGTTCAGGTCTCCAATCCACATTCTTTGGCGAGCACACCCAGACTGTCGTCCAGAATGCTCAGGATCTCCCCGATCTGGGGCTCGGTCACGATCATCGGCGGACACACGAGGAAATGGTCCCCCGCGACCCCGCCGCGTGTGCGGCGCGCATAGGTGATCAGATTGCGCTCATAGCAAATCTCGACAAAGCGCTCGAAGGCGCGCAGATCTTTTGGCAACGGCTCCATCGTGTTGCGGTCCGAGACCAGTTCAAATGCCGTCAGTAGTCCCTTGCCGCGCACGTCCCCGATAAAGGGGTGGCGCGCCATCAAGTCACTCAGTCCCGACATCAGGACGTCACCCATGGCTCGGGTGTTTTCCATCAGGTCAAGGCGGTCAATCTCACCCAAAACCGCCAGCCCCGCAGCGCAGGCCAGTGGATTGCCCGCGTAGGTATGTCCATGTGCAAAGCCGCCCGCATCCAGCACGGTCTCGACCATCGCCTCATCCGCGATCATGGCGCCAAGGGGCACATAGCCCGCACCAAACCCTTTTGAGAGGGCCACCAGATCAGGGCGGATGTCCCAGTGCTCGGACGCCAGAAACGTCCCCGTCCGCCCTACGCCTGACATGACTTCATCCATGATCAGGAGCACGCCGAATTCATCGCAAATCTCGCGGATGCGGGCGTAATAGCTGTCCGGCGCCACCAGCGCGCCAGTGGACGCGCCGCCAACAGGCTCAACTGCAAAGGCAAGCACGCTGTCAGGACCTTGGGCCACGATCTCATCGCGCAGCATCTCAGCGTATTTGAGGCCGCGGTCATGATCCGACAGGTTGTCACGGTCCAAATAGCAGGTGGGCGCGGGGATTTTCGGCATGTCCTTATACATCGGACTAAAAGCGTCGGTTAGCGGTCCGTAGCCGGTAATTGCGAGCGCACCCAGCGTGGACCCGTGATAGGATGGGAACCGCGAGATGACTTTCCAGCGGCTTGATTGCCCTGCAGCAACAGCCCACTGGCGCGCGAATTTGATACAAGATTCCATCGCCTCGGACCCGCCGGAGACAAAGAACACCTTGTTTAAACCCTCTGGCATCCTGTCGGCTATTGAACTTGCCAAATCCTCCGCCGCCGCGTTTTCAAAGTGCAGACGATAGGCAAATGTCGCGCTGTCCATCTGGGCCTTCATCGCGGCAAGGACATTCGGGTTTGAGTGGCCAATGTTGCTGACCATCGCGCCGGATGACCCATCAATATAGCGTTGCCCGTTCTTGCCCCAGATATAAATACCCTCGGCGCGCTCAACCTCGGGGCGGCGCTGGCGGCTTTGGTAGAACAAATTGGATTTCTTCACGGCGATCGTCCCTCAGAAGGTGGTTTGTCCAAGCTTGTGTTTGTTTTTGCCATAGAGCAAATAGATAGTAACTATTATCGTCATTGGTGAAATCTATGAGCAAAGTCGTTGAACCGGAAAAACTGGTGCGGGAGTTGGATTGGAACCTGCTGCGCACGTTCATGTTTGTGGTGCAGGAGGGCAGCATCACGCTTGCCGCGAACCGTATGATGTTGCGCCAGCCCTCGGTCAGTCAGGCCCTCAAGAGGTTGGAAACACGGCTGGAGGTCCAGTTGATTGACCGCAGCCCCACGCATTTCCGTGTCACGCCAGCGGGGCAAACACTGTACTTTGAGTGCCTGGAGATCTTCGGTAACCTCGTTCGCACTGTTCAAAACACCCAAGGTACCGAAGATGCCGTAACGGGCAAAGTGAAGCTGGCCCTTCTGAGTGGCATAGAGAACAATTTCTTTGATTCCGTATTGTCCGACTTTCACCGTGCACACCCGCAAGTCAGTTTTGACGTCGAGGTGATGTCCAGCAAGGCAGTTCAGCAATCCGTACTCAATAAATCCGCCAGCCTTGGCGTCTGCCTGATGCATGACGCGCATCCTAGTCTGGAATACCAGACGCTCTACAGATCGCATTTCGGCTTTTTCTGCGGTCATGGCCATCCGCTGTTTGGCAAACGGGATCTGAGGTTTGAGGATATGCGCGATTACGCCTCGATCTCGTTCAGGACGGATCAGCTTTGGGATGCGTTGCGCCCCGTTGCGCTGTTGCGGGCGCAACACAAGCTGGACAACAAAGTGATCGGCTACACATCTGATCTGCGGGAGGCGCAAAGGATGATCTGTTCGGGCATTGGGTTTGGGCCGCTTCCGGTACATGTGGCGGATCAATTGGTCAGGCGTGGAACACTATGGCGTCTTCCGCCCTACGAGAACTCACTGGTTATTGATGTGCAGTTGGTACACCATAAAAATTCGCGGCTAAACCGTGCAGAGCAGGCCATCCTCGCATTGTTCCAGAGCCGGATAGATTCGGTTCCGCTTGCGCAGCGCAGTAGCGAGGACGATACGATCGCGTGACCAACGAGATGGTTAAACAGAAGTAGGAAAGAAGACTGATGGCAACGCAAGATACCCTGAAATTACTGGCCTGTCAGATCGACATCCCTCCGACGGAAAGTGCCGCTGCACGTGACAAACATCTTGCGGATACGGCTGCAAAACTGCGCAAACACCTCAGCGCACAAAACGCAGACATCGTCGTTTTGCCCGAACTGTCCAGCATTGATTATTCCCGCGCAGCTTTTGATCAGCTTGACCAGATATCGGAGCCTTTGGACGGGATATCGTTTGAAACGTGGCGTGCAGTTGCCATCGAATTCGGAGTCCATATTTCCTACAGCTTTGCACGACGCGACGGGGAGGAGACGTATATCTCGGCTGCCGTTGTCACGCCCGAGGGCACGTTGGCTGGACATTATGACAAATTGCACCTCTGCCAATATGGCGCATCGATGGAAAAGGAGTATTTTCAGACAGGCAGCCAGTTGTTCACCTTCCAGATCAAAGGCTTCACCCTGTCGCCGATCATTTGCTATGACATCCGCTTTCCAGAGCTGACCCGCATGTTGGTCCTGAAGCATGGCGTCGATGTCATCTTGCATTCCGGTGCGTATTACAGGGACCCGTCTTTTCCCACATGGCACGCTTTTGCGACGACGCGTGCGATTGAAAACCAGTGCTTTGTATTGTCGCTGAACCGTGCCGGAGAAAACTATGGCAACTCGCTATTTTGTTATCCGTGGATGGACGAAAATCAGGGGCCTGAGCAGTTTGCCGAGCACGACGAAGACTTTCGTCACATTAGAATTGAACGCAGCCGCTTGAGCGATGCGCGGACAACCTACACGTTCCTGCAAGACAGATGGGACAGCTATGATCTTTCCCTGTCCGGCATTCCTGTGATTTGAACGTGACTAAGGCTAGCTGAGCTGCCCGACCTACGTGATTCCATGGTAAGTGGAGATTTTGACAACTTTGGAATTTTTTACGCCCAAGTGACGCAATTTTAGGGCGTGCAAGGCATCTAGAGGTTCTAGGGGATTGCGCATTTGCCGCCGAGCGTCTTGAGCAAATTCAGATGGGTGATTTCCATGTAAGTTGCAAACGGATCGGACTTATCGAAGCAAGCGCTCCGTTTGGTGATGGAGGCCTGTCAGGAACGAACCCGAAGGCGGCAATCAAAAATTCACCCACTGCACCGACTGCCCGGATTGTGTGTTTTCACAGGTCCGGAATAGCTGGCAATGATGCTGGACCGTCACCTGATCGAAGGAAAAGAAGTCGTAGTACCAGTTACTCTAAGATATGGGGCAAGGGAATTGGCATAACCGGTTGTCTTTGCTCAGCCCAATATTCCGACGCGGTAGCCTGCTCTCGGGAAGTGAACGCAAATATTGCCTATGTCCGCATCGCTCCGCCCAAGGGAGATTGTGTCACAATCAACGGCGATCACTTCGCCCTCGACAGGTTGTTCACCTCCATCGAGATCAGGCGAAACAGTCACGCGCATTCCTGGTTTGAGACCTTGTGGGTCAAGTGGATCGGCGGATTGCTGCGTGATCGGCTCACATTCCGTAGCGCGCATGATAGCGTCCTGCGCTGACATCTCGGACATGTTGCCGTGGCCGACGGCGCGCACATTGTCCTCCCAGCGCGCAAGATGCGTGAACTCTGACAAAAACGCAGGGCCACGGTCCCAACGGCCCCGCAAGAACCAGACCACATGATAGAGTTGCGCATCGATCGCAGCAGCATCTTCCCCCAGCAGGAATTTGCGATTGTCCGACAGCTGGTCATTTGCCCAGCTCAAGGGCGCGCGAAATTGGGACGCGAGATGGGGGAGATCTGCATTTGCCGCTTTCAACCCCTCCGCCCAGTCGGGGCCTAGATACAAACGCCCGCGATCTTCAGCAAAATCCTGCGGCAGCGCGTCTCCTGCGGCGCCAAGGATAACTTTAACGGCCAGATCAAAAACAGGCCCGTCCGTCCAGCGGCTCAGACACCACATCAATCCCGCGTCCACAGTGGGAAAGAAGGTGGGCGCGGGGTGTCTGCGTTCCAACTCGCGGATAATGCACTGTGTGTCGCAATAGATATCGGCACCGATTTGCATGACTGGTGTGCGTCTGTACCCGCCGGTCAGCTTTGTCAGCATTGGTTTTGGCACAATGCGCGGTATCTCAACCGAGCGCCACGACAGCCCCTTGATCCCGAACGCAATCCGCGCCTTCTCCGCCACAGGGGATTGAGGGTAGTTGTGTAGAATGATCTCGTTGGACGTGTCTGTCATGGCAGGTGCTTTCTAACGAAGGGGGCTGCTTTAGGTTTGTTCAGTTTGGTAGAAATCCGAGGTCTTCTCGCGGCTGGCAAGCCACCAGCCAGATTGCTTTGGCCATGTATCAAAAGCAATATCAAAGCCAAGATCGCGCGCAGCATGCAGGGCCCACATGGGGTTCACTAGCGCTTCGCGCCCGATCGCTATTAGGTCTGCGCGCCCTTGGTTCAAAATCTCTTCCGCCTGCTTCGGGTGCGTGATGAGGCCCACAGTCATGGTTGCCATCTCTGCGTCGTTGCGCACGCGGGCGGCGTATTCGACCTGAAACCCCGGCTGGCGCCTTTGCGTATTCCCAGCAGTGGCAGCACCTGAAATCCCGCTGGAAGAGCAATCCATTACATCAACACCGATCTTCTTGAGCGCGCGGGCAAGTGTAACTGTATCGTCCAGCGACCACCCCTCCGGTGTGCCGTCAACGGCAGAGGTGCGGAAGAACAGCGGTAGGGTATCGGGCCAGACGTCACGGACAGCTTGGGTGATTTCAAGAGCAAGGCGCATCCGCCCCTCCAGATCACCGCCATATTCATCGGTGCGGTGGTTGGACAGAGGCGACAAAAAGCTGTGCAGCAGATACCCATGCGCCCCGTGAATTTCCGCGATCTTGTATCCCGCAGCAAGCGCACGTTTGGCTGCTGAAACGAAATCCTCAATCAGCTCTGCAATCTGCGCTTGGGACATCTCGTCGGGAACAGGCCAGCCCTCCGCTACAGGCTCAGCCGAGGGTCCAAGGGGGGTCCACCCCATGTCTCCACGCGCGGTGTCGTCATCATTAAGCGGGCCATTGCCAAACCATGGCCGCTGCATCCCCGCTTTGCGACCCGCATGGCCCAGCTGGATGGCCGGTATTGCCCCGTTTTGCAGCGCGAATTGCGCCACCCGCGCATGGCCCGCGATTTGACTATCTGCCCAAAGACCGGGGCAGCCATGTGTAATTCTGCCCGCTTTTTGCACTGCGGTGGCTTCGGTAAACACGATGCCCGCCCCACCAGTAGCAAAGCGGCCCAGATGAACAAGGTGCCAGTCGTCCAGATGCCCTTCATGAGCCGAATATTGGCACATGGGGGAGATAACGACGCGGTTACGTGTCTGAATGCCCCGCAAGGTCATTGGTTGGAAAAGGTCGGGTGTAGAGGCCATTAGATATCCTGCTGTTGCTTTGGGTCGTTGCCGCAAGTGTAGTTAGCCCCATCAGGAAGGACAGCGAATTCACGTCTGACCTTACCGCAATATAATGAACCAGTGCGCTATTTCGCTGCTTGAAGGGAAGGGTGATTCGCGCAGCGATCAGGCGTTCATGCCGATAACGGCAATGCCGAAAGCCATTAATACTGCGGCGCCAAACCGACGTTTCCAATTCCCCTCCTTGAGGATGAAATATCCGATCAAGGTTGCAAATATCACCGAGGTTTCGCGTAACGCTGAAACGGCCCCGAGCGGAGCGAAATTCTTTGCGTAGAGAACCAGACCGTAAGCCGTCATCGAGACCATGCCCCCCGCGATCCCCAATGCCCAAACCCGGAGCGGCAAGTGCATCAATGTCTGACGTCTGCGCCAGCCTGCAAAGCTTGCGATGAAAAGGTGCAAGAACGCCCCCCATGCCCAATAGCTGAGCGTATTTCCCGATATACGAACGCCCACGCCGTCAACCAGAGAGTAAACTGAAATACAAAACCCTGTTCCCAGCGATAGGATCAATGCCGAAGTTCCAACGCCTGATCTCAACACCTTCCAACTGCTCAACAAGATGCCTGAGATAATCAATGCGATGCCGCACCAGACTGCAAAGGGCAAGACCTCGCCAAGCAAGAGCCATGCCCAAAGGGAGACGAGCACCGGCACGATACCACGGGCCATGGGGTAGACGACGCTTAGGTCACCGTGTTGGTACGCGCGCCCGAGCAAGTAGAAATAGGCAAAGTGAACAATCGTCGACAGCGCAATGTAGATAAAACTCTCGGCGCTGGGCAGAGGCAGAAGGGCCACCATGACCGCGCCGGGCAAGACTTGACCGAAGGCCACCAACCCAAGCGTCGTCGTACGGTCTATGGCGGTCTTGACGATCGCATTCCATACGGCGTGTAGCAGGGCCGCTGTCAGAATTATTGCAATGATTGGCAGGGACATTTTGGTCCTCTAATTTCCATTAGGGTGGTGAGTGCCGCGGTGATCGTTCAGGGCTGGAGGCCATGCTATATTGTTATAAAGAACGCATGAAACAGATTGCCCCTTGCCATTAAACACTATGGTGTCTCCTCCTGCAGGGGCATTTCTTCGATCAGCCGTGTTTCCAGTAATTGGCCATTTGCATAGAGGATCGGCGTTGCGACCGCAGCAATGTTGCTGTTGAAATCACGAAATGCCCGTAGGGTTTCGAGATGAATGTCGCTGCTGGCAAGACTTTCAGCCGTGCCAGCTTGCAGGCGCTTGAAATGTCTTTTGCGGCTCCTGCGTTCGGCATGTTTGATCTCGGTTTTTTCCATGTTGAGCATGCGAGCGCTCTCAAGATCATCAGAGATCAGGACGTTTGATGCCAGTTTTATGTTGGCTGAGATGTTTTCGTGCATTTTCTGTAATTCCGACCAGCCTTCATCTGAAAACGTCGCACCCGCTTTGTTGAGGCTTCCGGCCAAGACCATCAGACGCGCGGCGACGACGTCGCCGGCGGTCTCTAAGCGGACAGCATATTCGAGCATTTCACGGGCCATATGGCGGCTTTCCTTGTCCATCATGTCGACAGGGATACTCGCGACAAAAATACGAATGCGGGCGAGGCAATCGTTTACCTCTTGATCAAGGAGCTGCACGGATCTGATGGAACCCTTTTCGCCGGACCTGTACAGGGTCATGACAGGATGGAACATGGCTTCGACCAGCTCGGTCATGCGCAGCAATTCACGCTTAAGAGAGGACAGAGCCTGTGTGGGTGTGCCCGTGTTGGATAGGTCAAGGGCTGTGGGTGGTCGAGAAGGAATTTGCAGTGCCGCACCGCCCGTCTGGTCCGGCCAAAACCGCTCAATTGGGCGTTGAAGCCAATTGCAAAATGGCAGAGCCAGCAAAAGCATTGTCGCATTAAATGTTATGTGTGCGATGACCAGCGATTGGCCGCCGTGTTCTGCTCCCGATATCCAAGCATCCAAGAGGAGATTAGTCGCGAACAGCGCGATGATTGCCCAGATCCCTCGCAGGACGAGGTTGGAAAAGACAATCCGTCGCGCGGGCAGGGGCATACCGCGGGATAACCAGACCGGTATGAAAGCACTCCCCAGATTGGCCCCGAAGACCAAGGATAAGCCTGCGGTGAAGGGGATGGCGCCTACTTGTACCAATGTCACACACATCAAGATTGCCGCAACCGAACTGTGCATCAAGAAAGCCAAAGCGCAGCCGACGATAAAGGCAGTGATGTAGTCGCGCGCAAGGTATTCCGAGATGACGGGCAAGAAGGTGCTTTCGCGAATTGGATCCATCGCGTCGCGCAAGAATTGGAGCGAGATCAGGATAAGTGCGACCCCCATCAAAATGCGTCCGGCCTGCCGTAATTTCTTTGCCTCGGTTTTCACAAACAGCCATCCACCGACTGCCAGCAGCACTGGCACAAGCCAGTCAAGATCGGCGGACAGGACCTGGATAATCAACGCTGAGCCCAGATCACCCCCCAGAACAATTGCCAGTCCAGTGCCAAATCCAAGCGAGCCGCTTGCCGCAAAACCCGCGGTCAACAAAGCAACCGCAGCAGAGCTCTGCAACACGAGTGCTAAAATCATCCCGACGAGACTTGCCTGAGCCATACCACTTTGCTGCGTCATGACCCGCTTGAAGGATGCGCCATAGCTGCGCTCGATACCTGTACGCACAAGGCGCACGGCAAACAGCAACAGCATTGTCGCCCCCGTGATGCTAATGAGGAATTCGACGATTACCACGATCTATTGCCCGACCAGCGTTAACAGTTGGTCATGTACCTGTGCCGTTGCAGCAGATAAAACCCGACCGTCCGAATTGAGGGTGAGGGGCTTGCCGTCCCAATCCGTCATGACGCCACCTGCTTCCTCGATCACGACAGAAAGCGGCAGATAGTCATAGGGCTGAAGGTCATAATCGACGACAGCATCGACATGACCTGCCGCGAGCAGCGCGTGGGGGTAGCAGTCATACGAGAACCGGCGTGTCTGACCGGATCGCGTAAGGCTGTCAAAGACCGCTGGATAATCTGCGTAAATCTTCTCACCCTCATTTATATACAAGATCGCATCGTCCATACGCGTTTGGTCCGAGCACCTTATCGGTGCTCCGTTCAGGGTGGCGCCTTTACCTTTGACGCCGAGAAACACCTCACCCAGTGCAGGCATGCCAATCACGCCGATCTCGGGCGTGCCCTCCATCAGATGCCCCAGCAGAAATCCGAACAAAGGATGACCGGACAAAAAGGACCGCGTTCCATCAATCGGGTCGATGATCCACATCCGCTGTTTGTCTGCACCCTCAATCCCGTGCTCCTCACCAAAGATGCCGTGGTCAGGGAAATTGTTGCTCAGGTAGGTGCGAACCAGTGTCTCTACGCCCCTATCAGCCTGAGTCACAGGACTTGCGTCGTGCTTAAACTCAGTCCCCAAAGGGCCACGGAAGTAATCCATTGCGGCCTTGGCTGCTAACTGCGCAATCGCTTCAGCGTGGGCTGCGTAATCAGTTTTTGACGACATGATCGCCTCCTCGTGCCAGATGAATTTGAATGCCCCAAGCATCAATAGCTTTTGCCAGATCGCCGTGCGGGGCTTGGTCCGTGACGATGGTGTTCACATCGCGGGGTGATAGACCGCGATGCGGGGCGGTTTCATCAAATTTATGGTGATCCAACGCCACCAACACACGTGACGAGGCACTGGCCACAACAGAAGTAAGGTCGGCCTCGGATGCGTTGAGATTCAGGAAGCCTTGTTTGGCTGACAAAGCATCCGTGCTCAAGATGGCTAAATCATAGGCGTATCTGCGACATTGCTGCTCCGTGACAAAGCCGAATGTGCCGCGTTCGTCAGTTTGCATTTCACCACCCAACAGATGGACCTGATTGCCATTGTGATTGGCCAAAACCTGCGCCACGCCAATCGAATTTGTCGCAATTGTCAGGCTGAAGCGGTCTCGCAACCGTTGTGCAACAAACGCAGTGGTGGAGCCGACATCCAAGAACAGCGTCATACCGTCCTGCACGTGTTCGGCAACTGCTGTCGCAATGTCGCGTTTTTGCGTTGAGTGCTTGGCAATTCGGCGAAAAAAGCTTGGGGCGGCACGGGGGCCGGTCAAATGGGCGCCGCCATACATACGTTCCAGCACTCCGGTCTTTGACAGCGCCTTTATTGTGCGGCGCACAGTTTCTTCCGAGACATCCAGCGTTTTTGCAAGCTCGCTACTGCGTGCTGATCCGCCCAACCGATGCAAGGCATCAAGAAGTTCAAGCTCGCGGTGTGAGTGCTTGGTGTTTTTGTTCATGGTGGAAGCGCCAGATTTCCATATTTTCCTCAAACTCCCACAGTTCTGACCGGAATTATAGGGTTTGTTGTGAATATTAACACATTTATCCTCGCTTAATTGACAGATTTGGTAGATTCACTCTGTTCAGGCCCACCGTATTGAGCGTTATTCGGGGCTATGGTTTCAGAAAGGATTCGCCCATGGACAGCTCAAAGAACGTCCTCTTTATTGTGATCGACCAACTCCGAGCGGACTGTATTTTCGGTGAACTGGCCCAAAGTCTGGAGCTGCCCAACCTGAATGCCTTTATGGCGGACGCGGTGACGTTTGAGCGGCACTTCTCGGTTGTAAATCCGTGCGGGCCTTCGCGTGCGTCCCTCCTGACGGGACAGTATTCGATGAATCATCGGTCAGTTCGAAATGGAACGCCGCTGCGCCACGATGTGCCCAATATTGCAACCGAGATGCGCAAAGCGGGCTATGTGCCCATGTTGTTCGGCTATACGGATACATCGCAAGACCCGCGCGTCTATCATGTAAATGATCCTGCTGTGCGCCATTATGAATACCATATGGCCGGTTTTCAGGAAGTCGTCGAAATGCGCTTCGAGATGTCTTACCCTTGGCGTTCGCATTTGATCAATCAGGGCTATGATTTTGAGACTTTTGCAAGTGTTTATCAGCCAGTATCGCCCACTGGTGATGATCCTAAAATCAATGACCCGGCGCTCTACCGCGCCGAGGATAGCGACACTGCGTTTCTGACAGACCGGTTCCTGTCGACGATGCCCGCGTACAAGGAAACTGAATGGTTCGCCCATCTGACATATATTCGTCCGCACCCTCCTTTGGTGGTGCCTGCTCCTTTTAACAGTATGTATAACCCTGACGAAATTCCGCTGCCGACACGTCACGCCACGGCCTCGGAAGAAATTGAAAACCACGCGTTTTTCGGGCCGACACTTGAGCATAAAACACCGGCGGGAAATGTTGTCGGGTTTCCTGATCTGGAGCCCACAGACGAGAATGTGCAGGCGCTGCGCGCGCTATATTTTGGCCTCATTACCGAAGTTGATCATCATATCGGACGGGTCATCGCCTTCCTCAAACGTACAGGTCAATACGACAACACGCTGATTGTTGTGACCTCGGATCATGGTGAGATGCTGGGGGATCGGCACAGTTGGGGCAAGTCTACGGTCCATGACGCGGCATATCACACGCCCCTCATCATCCGCCAACCGGGCAACGCTGAGCGTGCAGGGGCCGTGGTGACCGAGCCCGTCGAGACAATTGATATTACGCCAACAATTCTGGATTGGGTCGGGCAGGATATTCCAAATTCGATGGATGGAAAATCGCTATTGCCTTTGTTGCGGGGGGAGGTGCCGAATGATTGGCGGACCTATTCCTTCTCCGAACTTGATTTCGCAGAGCCTGAGGCACCGACCCTTTGGGAAGAGGCGCTTGGCACCGGACCCAGCGATTCCTCCCTCGCGATCCTGCGGGAGGCCCGGTTTACTTTGGTGGAATTCGCAGCTGATTTGCCCTCGATCCTCTATGATCATGACGGGCGCGGGGAAGCGGTAAATGTGGCGGATCAACCCGAGCATCTGGAAGACCTAAACAGGCTCACCCGCCTGATGTTAAGGCACCGTATGAAGAACATGGATCACACATTGTCCTTGGACACGATTACAGAAGGCGGACCCCGCCAAAAGATGCGGCGCGATGGAGCGTAGAACGTATCGTTTCAGTGCAAAGGAAAGGTTGAGCGGGGCACATTCTTGTAGTCGAGCGAGGCGTAATCGAGGGTACACAGCGCACCACTGTCACAGACAATAATACGCCCCGCGATTGGTGCAAAGGCCGCGCGGAAGTGCTGCATCGATTTTAGGGCGACAACGGATTTTTGGGCAGGATCTATCCCGAAGGTCTCGAACTGCTTGAGGTCGAGCATTTGGTGCGCGATGCTGACGATCAGGATGTCGATGCCCTCTACTTCCAGAACAACAGTCTTGCCAAAATCGCGCGTCAGCCCGGCCATCATCGGGCCGCTGCCCACAACGCGGCCGTCACCTGCCCATTTGACCTTACCTGTGACGCGGATGGGGCCGCCTCCAATCTGGGGTGCTGTGGCACCGCCAATATCCAGCGTGACCTCGCAGCTGGGGTCTTGAGATGTTAGAAGCTTGGCTGCGACCGGATCAACCAAAGGGCCAAAGCATGCATTTTTGACGCCCGCCTCGAATAGTGCGGCCAATAGGTTTGTGGCATCGCCGTATGCGCCGGCCCCGGGATTGTCAGCGTAATCAGCAATCACCAGCGGGCCTGCGTCACCGCTCCATGACTTTGCCACAGCAGCAGCATCTGCGCAGCGGAGATAGGTGTTTAGTGCCTCATGTCGGTGGTCCCAGATATCGTCCGCAAGGGTTTCGGCGATGCTTTGGTGCGCCGCCACCTTGCCGTCGCAAGTGACCAATACGGTCGGGCCAACCTCCACAATGTCTGCATTAGGAAATGCGCCATTGATGCTGATCGCATAAACGCCGTTGCGCGCCTCATATGCGCGGGCAAGGGCGTGCCGCTGGATCATCGGGCCAATATCTGTGCGGCCGCCATTGGCTTCTTCCAGCATGGGGCGATGAGCACGTAAGGTCACGGGTGATATATCCCCCGACATCGTACGGTGCAAAAGCTCGGCAGCGCGCTGACCCGTGGCGCGGATGTCTACATGTGGGTAGGTTGTGTACGAGACCAGAATTTGCGCATTCTCGCACATCGATTTGCTCACATTCGCATGGGGATCAAGTGTGACCGCGATCGGCACGTCCGGACCGATCACGGCCCGTAACCGGCGTAGTATTTCTCCTTCGCCATCCTCGCAGAAATCGGTGACCATCGCACCGTGAAGCATCAGGAATATACCATCCCAATGGTGGTCTAATGCGGCAATCAACGGGGTGGTTAACGTATCGAATGCGTCGCGTGTCACAACCCCGCCCGGGCCAGCAGCCGCGCTGATGGTATGAGTGACGTCCCAGCCATAGGTCCGACCAACCTCCAGCATTCCGGCCAGCTCAGTGTCTTTATCCCCGCGTTCAGCAATCGCTCTATCCCCTTCCAGAAGGTAGCGATCCCTGAAACCTTGAATTGTCGTCGGGTAGATATTGAAGGTATTGGTTTCGTGTATAATTTCGGCGCTCAGGACTCTAAATGCCATTGATTTTTTCCAGTATCGTAGTGGCACCTATGTGCGTGCTTTGGGCGGTGCAGCTGGTACGCATTATGGTTTGCCATCTGTTTTTGTGCGCGATGCCGGATCGACGTGGCCCGTAAATGTTCCGTAAAGGTGCGCCACCTTGTTCATGCGCGCTTCGACTTGTGGCCCAAGCTCCATGAACACACCGTTAACCAATAAATTGGCCAGACTGGCCATCTGTGCTGTCGAGTCCCAGAATAGGTTAAATGCTGTGGGAACAATAAACACCTCGTCCGCAATTTTGTGACCCCAATCGCAGTATGGGTCAGTGATGAGGGTGACTGGAATGCCTGCGGCGTTGGCCTCTTGCGCAAGAAGAAGGGCGTTGCGGGAGTATCTGCGGGCCTCAAAGATGACCAAAGTTGCATCGCTGTCTTCGGCTGCCAGCAAATCTGCAAAGTTGCCAGCCGCCAGATCAAGCAAATGCACGCTGTCTCTGATATACTGCAACTGGTTGGCAAAGATTTGCGCGATGCCCCGCTCGGTTTGAAAACCGACGACAAAGACTTCTTTAGATTTGGCCAGACGTTTCACAACGCGGTCCCATTCGGGCGTGTGGGCAGCCTCATAGACCGTCACGAGTGCTGCCATTTCCAACTCGAGACCGCGGGTGAGTTGGTCTTCTCCCGCTTTTGTCCGTTGTTGTAGATCACGCAATCGGTCGCCGATTAGCCAAGGTTGATCTCCCATATCGTTGCGCAGGTTTTTCTTGAGGTCTTTGAACCCATCATACCCGATAGCGCGGCAAAAACGCCCTACAGTAGGCTCACTTACCCCTACCTTTGTCGCCAAACTTGCGGCATTTTCAAACGGAAGGCTGGCAAACTCTGCCAGCATATACGTCGCCAAGGCACGGTCAGCTTTGGAAGAGGATGACACTGCATCGGTTAGTCGTTCACGTAAAGTTTGTGGCATCAATCCCTCTCAATCATGTTGATCCATGAGCCGCTGTGGTGAAAGAGATTTTGCGAACAGATCGCGGTATCGACCCTCAGTCCCAGAGCAAATTTCGGCCGTCAGCCGAGCCAGAACCGGAGCCATCATGATCCCGAATCCACCCTGTGCTGCGAGCCAGAAGAAATCGGGCAGCGCAGTATCAGCCCCCACAACGGGGGATTCGTCGGCCACAAAGCTGCGCAGTCCGGCCCAGCTGTGCTCGATCCGCGTGACGCCGATTGTTGTGTTGCGCTGGATCCAATCGGCGAGCACGGCGATGTCCATATCCTCGGGCCATGCATCCATCGGCTCTGACGGGGTCGCATCACCCGGAGAGGCCATCAGCTTGCCAGCCTCCGGCTTAATATAGGCGTCATTTCCTGCGAAATCGATTGCGGGCAGGGTCGTACAGTCCAAGCCATCAGGCCCGTTGATAATGATTGCGGTTCGCCGTTTCGGGATGAGACCAATCGGGCCTGCACCTGCCATTGCGCCGATATGGTCCGCCCATGCGCCCGCGGCATTGATCACCTGTTTCGCAGAAAAGCGGGTGTTGGTCGTTTGGACGCTCCAGATGCTTCCGTCGTGCGACATAGCCGTGACCGGATGCCCCGTCATGATGATAGCGCCGCGCGCCTTGGCCCCCTTGAGGTAGGACAAGTGCAGGGTCGCCACGTCAATGTCTGTGACATTTTCCTCGAATACAGCCCGGCTGACACGGTCTTTTTGCAAAAAGGGGACCATGGCGCAGGCCTCGCTCTGGTCGATCAGGCGAATTTCCTCACCTGGCTCTGACAATGCCAGTAAGGCGTCAAGCTCAGCGTCGTGATCCCCGAATGACACGGTCAAGCAGCCGCGCGGCGTCAGCAAAGGAGTTTCGCAAAACCCAAGGGGCGGGGACCGGAAAAAGTCTGCACTGGCAGCATTGATTTGCCTAACAACAGGGCCGCCGTAGTTGCGGGTGAACAGGGCCGCTGACCTTCCGGTGGCGTGATATCCTGTTGTGCTTTCAGCTTCTAACAACAACACACGGCCATGCTCCGCCAGCTCATAAGCTGCTGATGCACCCGCCATTCCACCGCCGATCACCAGAAAATCATAGATCATTAGTGGATGCCTTTGTCATGATTCTGGAACAAGGATTGGAGTGGAGCAAACACAAGGCTCCCTTCCGTGATGAAATGCAAGAAAAACAGTTTTTGTTGACATGTTGAAAGTTATATTACTTACTTTCCTCATCTGTTGGGGACTTTTCATGACAAAGTGTTTTTATATGCGCCCTGTTCGGGTGGTAGTTGCTGCATCACAAGCGAAATGTTTGAGAGATCAAGCGAACGCCGATCCAATTGCTTTTGCTGCGCTCGCTTGGGATTGCTCGCTAAATTCAGACATGAAAACCCAGTAATAAATTCAATCAGTGGCACCTAGCCCAATAAAAGATTTCGCCGAGATACGGTGACCAACCAACAAGGAACAATTCTATGAAGAAGATACTTTTATCCAGTGCGGCGCTGACGGCGTTTGCTGGTACGGCAATGGCGGCCTGTCCCGCCGTCACCGTGTCGGACGCCATGGGCGTTGATGCGGGTGCTTTCCCGCAGCAGTACGAGCTAACGGAATTCCAAACCCTCGGCGATTGCACGTTAGAGATGTCCGAGAACCCGGACATCGCGGCATTGAATGGCCGCATCCGTGGCAATCCAGATATGCCTGCGCTGGCGGACCGTCTGCCGTCCGAGCCGCTGGTTGTAGCGCCCTATGACGCGATTGGCAGCTATGGTGGCACATTCAACGCGTTGTCGAATGCGACCGAAGCAGGGACATCGGACTTCATGTCCTTGCGTCACGTAAATCTGGTGCGGTATTCTGATGACCTGACGACGATCGTGCCAAACGTTGCCAAAAGCTGGTCGTGGAACGACGATTTCACTCAACTGACATTCGTGCTGCGCGAAGGCCACAAGTGGTCCGATGGTCAGCCCTTCGGTGCTGCGGACGTAGAATTCTGGTACGAAAACCTCGCCCTTGATCCCAATGTAATCGAGAGCCCGAAAGACTATGTTCTGGCGGGCGGTGAGGCGATGACCGTTGACGTCATCGATGAGCACACTGTTCGGTTTAACATGCCATCCCCCAAGCCGGGCTTCCTTGCACACTTTGCAAACCACTATGCTCAAGGCTTTCAGCCCAAGCATTTCCTGGGACAGTACCACCCCGCAATCAACCCCGATGCGGACACGCTGGCGCAATCGTTGGGTTTCGAGAATGGCTACGACCTCGTGAAAGCGTACTACGGCAGCTCTGACTGGATGGATACGCCGACACCGATGCTGGCCCATCCTGACAAGGTTGCAAATCTGCCTCTTGATGCTGCGCCGACGCTTGAGAGCCATATCGTGATTTCCGAGAGCACCGAGGGACGCCAATTTGTTGCGAACCCCTACTTCTATAAGGTGGATACAGCGGGCCATCAGCTTCCCTATATCAACGAGATGGACGAGATCTTTGTTGGCGAAAGCGAAGTGCGCTTGCTGAAGCTGGTCAACGGCGAAGTCGACTATAAGGCGCAAGCCCTGCAGATCGATTATGTTCCGTTGCTGATGGAAAATCAGGAAAAGGGCGAATTTGTCGTTGATCTGAAGCCTGACATCACGATGCCAACATTTGCCTTCAACGTCACTTCGGCTGATCTTGAAAAACGCAAAGTGTTTGGTGATCTGAAATTCCGTCAAGCGATGTCAGTTGCCATGAACCGCGACGAGATCAATGAAGTTGCGATGTTTGGTCTGGGAACGCCTCAGCAATACGTCGGTTTCTCACCAACTCCTGACTTTGTACCCGCAGAATGGGAGCAGCACTTCGCGCAGCATGATCCAGATATGGCAAAAGCGCTGCTGGACGAGATCGGTGTTGTCGACACAGACGGTGACGGCATGCGCGAACTGCCAAATGGTGAGCCGCTTATCTTGAACCTGCAGGTTGCCACGCAAGGTATCTCGATCAAAATCGTTGAATTGGTCGGGCAAAGCTGGCGCGATGTGGGTATCAATAATACGGTCAAAGAGGTCACATCGGACGAGTATCGCTCCTCGCAATCCTCAAACCAGCTGGATGTAACCCTTTGGGAAAAAAGCGTGCCATTAGCTGTTGTTTTAGGGAATGGCGAAATCTTCATTCCACCCTATGACAATTATTTCAACATGCGCACCGCGATGCTGTGGGGCGAATGGGTTGATAGTGATGGCGCATCCGGTGTTGAGCCACCTGCGTATGCCAAAGAGATGATGGAGGATGTTAAAGCGTTTCAGGCGGCCCAAGTTGGCACGCCAGAATCTGATGCTGCTGGCCTGAAACTGGTTGAGAACATGACCAGCAACTTGCTGTTTATCGGGACCGTCAAGGAGCAAAAGCCGATCTACCGTGCTGCCGCTCTGAAGAATGTTCCGCAGTTTAAAACCGCGTCCTATGCGTACTACCGGACGTATCCTTACCGTCCATCGCAGTGGTTTCTTGACGAGTAATCTTCGTACCTACTGAACGCGATCACGTTGCGGGCCGCATGATTGGCCCGCAACACAAGACATAAGAGCGAACCCGAATGGATCGCATGTTGTTACAGGGCGCATAGACAGATGATCCAGTTTCTTCGGTTTGCGATGATCCGCGCCGCACTCGCCTTTTTCACGCTGTGCCTTGTTTCTTTTATCGTTTTCTCGCTGATGGAATTGGTGCCTGGCGATTGCGCCGAGCGCTACCTCGCCTTTAAAAACAGCCAAGGGGCACAAATTTCCATCGCCGATATCGAAGCCGAGCGCGTTCGGTTGGGTCTGAACCGACCCTACCTCGAGCGCTGGACCAGTTGGATATTCAACGCCTTTCAGGGCGAATTCGGCGACAGTTGCATTCTACGTCTTAATATCAATCAACTGCTGGGCCAGAAGGTCTGGCTTAGCATCGGCATTTGCCTCGGCTCTCTGTTGGTGGCCTATGCCATCGCCATCCCCGTTGGCATCATCGCCGCCACCTCGCGCAACCCGTTCTTGAACAATGGCCTGCGTCTGGTCAGCTATCTGGGTCTTGCTCTACCGAATTTTCTGTTGGCGCTGATGATCATGCTGTTCTCTACAATAGTGTTCGGGAACAGTCTCACAGGGCTTTTCTCACCTGAATACCGCGATGCGCCTTGGGATTGGGGCAGGATAAAGGACTTCCTCAGCCATGTCTGGTTACCGGTGTTTATTCTTGGCTGGTCTGCCACTGCGTTTGCGATCCAGACCGTGCGCGCGCTAATGTCAGATGAGATCAGCAAGCTGTACGTGACTGCCGCCGCTGCGCGCGGTGTGTCGGGCCGCAAGTTGCTGATGCGCTATCCGGCACGCCATGCCCTGAGCCCGATCATCAACTCGCTGGGCTTCGATTTGAACCGGATTTTCAACGAGCTCCCCATCGTGGCGCTGATCCTGACCTTGACCGAGGCAGGCTCACTCCTCATCGAAGCACTCGCGCGCTCGAACGATCAACAACTCGCAGGCGCGATCATCTTTTTCCTGACGGGCAGCATCGTTGCCATCAACTTTATCACCGATATTGTGCTGGCTCTGGTCGATCCGCGCATTCGTCGTAGCATATTGGGATAAGTGATATGGCCGAGAAGAATATCTATGATGCTGCCGTAAATCAGACCGCCAAGGACGCGTATTTCACCGCCTCCCAAGGGCAGTTGATCTGGACCCGGTTCAAAAAGCAAAAGGCGGCAATGGTCGGGGCATGGGTGCTGGTGATCCTGATCCTGTCGGGCATCTTTGCACCGTTTCTGACACCCTATGATCCGACAATCGCAGGGCGCGACAAAGACTATCTGAACGGCGCACCCACTATTCCACAGTTTTGCGATGACAACGGCTGCTCGCTCCGCCCATTCATCTATGCGGTGGAACGCGAACGCTCGCTCGCAACGAATTTCAGATGGGTGACCACGGTTAACGAAGACAAACGCCTGTATGTTCAGTTCTTTGTGGAAGGATCGGAGTACAAGTATTTAGGTATTCCCTTCAACACCCATTTATTCGGGTTGGAAGAAGGCTACGTCCACCTGTTCGGCACGGATTCCACGGGCAAGGACATCTTCTCGCGGACTTTCCACGCCATCAATACGTCGCTGGCGGTCGGCACAATCGGTGTCTTTATCGCCTTTGTCCTCGCATTGATTATCGGCGGTATATCAGGGTTCTATGGGGGCTGGGTGGACAGCTTTATCCAGATGGTGACGGATGCTGTGCGAACGATACCGGCAATACCGCTATTTATGGCACTGGCTGCGTTTATCCCCGACACATGGAGCGCGGAGGAGAGGTTCTTCTTCATCTCGATCATATTGGGTTTTATCGGGTGGCCAACACTCGCGCGGCGGGTCCGAACCCATCTGCTGACCGAGCGAAATCAGGAATATGTGCTGGCGGCACAGCTATGTGGTGCGTCATCCGGCCATGTTATCCGCAAGCATCTGCTGCCAAGTTTTACCAGCTACATCATCGTCGATCTCGTGATCTCTTTTCCGTATATGGTGCTGTCAGAGACGGCGCTGAGCTTTATCGGTCTGGGCCTCAAGGATCCGGTCAACTCGCTGGGAGTTATGTTGCAGAATGTGACCAGTGCGGATGTCCTGCTTAACTATCAATGGTATTTCATTCCGGTGATTTTCTTCATCGTGCTCGTTATGGCATTTGTGTTTGTCGGCGACGGGTTGCGCGATGCGGCTGATCCCTATGGAGATACCAAGAAATGAGCCGCCTGATTGACGTCGAAAACCTGACCCTGCAATTTGACACGGATGAGGGCCGCATCACGGCCGTCGATAATGTCTCGTTCAGCCTTGAGGCGGGGGAGGTGATGGGATTGGTTGGCGAGAGCGGCTCGGGTAAGTCGGTGACCGCGAAATCCTTGATGAAGCTCAATCCCGGCAATGCGGTGTATGGGCCGGATACCAAAATTACTTTGCACCTTGATGACGGACCTGTGGATGTCATGGCCCTGCAAAACGACCGCGAGATGAAGATTGTGCGCGGCGGAGCGATCTCGCTCATTTTTCAGGAACCGATGGCGAGTTTTGCCCCTGCGATCTCGATCGGGGACCAGATGGTCGAGCAATTGCTGATCCATACCAGCTTTTCCAAACCGCAGGCCAAAGAAGTGTCGATTGAAATGCTCGACCGTGTTGGCATATCGGACCCCAGTACGCGGTTCGGGCAGTATGCGTTTGAGCTGTCTGGGGGAATGCGGCAACGCGCGATGATTGCGATGGCGCTATCGACCAAACCGAAATTGCTGATCGCGGATGAGCCTACGACTGCGTTGGATGTGACCATTCAGGCGCAGGTTATTGATCTGATGAAGGACCTTGTTTCAGAGTTTGGGATGGGAATTGTCTTTATCACCCACGATCTTGGTGTGATTGCCCAGACTGCCGACAAAGTCGCTGTCATGTATCTTGGGCGTCTGGTGGAGCAGGGGACCGTCCGCGATGTCATCCGCAGACCAGCACACCCCTACACACGTGGTTTGCTGGCCGCGCTACCGACGCTAGACGACATTGATGCACCACTGACACCGATCCCCGGTGATATTCCGTCCCCTTTGGAACGGCCTCCGGGGTGCGTGTATAATACCCGCTGCCAAGAGGTTGTCGGGCCTCGGTGCTCTGCTCAGGTGCCAGCTTTCAGCGAGGTGGCGACCGGCCATGCGGCTGCCTGTCACCTCTATGATCCGGCGGGGGGCACGGAATGACACAGAAACCTCTGGTTACGGCACAGAACCTGTCGGTCCATTATCCACTGCGCGGCGGCTTGATCGGCCCGAAACCGTATGTGGGCGCAGTCGAAAACGTAACTATCGAAATTGCCGCGGGTAGTTTTTTCGGTCTCGTTGGTGAATCTGGTTCGGGTAAGACAACGTTGGGTCGTGCCATGTTGCGTGCGGCGCCCATCACCAAAGGGGACGTGCTGTTTGACGACGGTGAAGTTGAATATTCACTCAAGACCCTCGGGAAAAAAGAGCTCAAGGACTACCGCAAGCGGGCGCAACTGATTTTTCAGGACCCCTATGCCGCGCTGAGCCCGCGGATGACCGTACGTGATATTATCGCAGAGCCTCTCGAGGTCATGGGGCTGACCAAATCGCGGGCAGAGACCGATGAGCGTGTGCGCGAGATTGCTGCCAAATGTCGGTTAAACGTGGAGCATTTACGTCGTTTCCCGCATGCGTTCTCTGGTGGGCAGCGGCAGCGAATCTCGATTGCACGCGCGCTTGTCTCGGGGCCAAAATTCATTGTCGCGGATGAAAGTGTTGCCGCATTGGACGTGTCCATTCAGGCGGATGTGCTTAATCTGCTCAAGGCGATCCAGCAGGAAATGGGGCTGACGTTCCTGTTTATTAGCCATGACCTGAGCGTTGTAGCGCATGTTTGTGATCATGTTGCGGTAATGTATCTTGGCCGCCTTGTTGAGACAGCGCCGACGCGCACGTTGTTTTCAGGACCGCGCCATCCTTACACAAAAGCACTCCTGTCGGCGATACCATCACTTGACCCTGATGACCGCGGCAAAGCACAAAAGCTCGAGGGTGAAATCCCTTCACCGTTGAACCCGCCACCAGGGTGCAAATTCCACACACGGTGTCCCAATGTGATCGATAGATGTCGGGTGGAAGAGCCGGTTTTGGAAAGTGCAGGCGATGAGCATAAAGTGGCGTGCCACCGTTGGGATGAGCTTTCGTTCTGAAATGGCTTGAGTGTGCTGGTCATGGGCCCCTTGTTAGGCTCAGGACTCATAATCTGAAAATGGCAGTTGCGGCGAGAGCGATGGCGGACAGGAAAACCTTGGGGCATCTGCCGTAGCGGGTAGTCACGCGCCGCCAATCTTTCAAACGGCCAAACATGATTTCAATCCGGTTACGTCTTTTGTAGCGACGCTTGTCTTACTTAATGGTTTTGTCGCATGACTTCCGTCTAGGAATGCAGGGCGCTATTCCTTTATCTACAGGAGCTTCTCGTAACCGATCGGCATTATACCCTCGCTCAAATGCCCTCTCATAGAAACATAGTTTCGATGAGAGGGCTCAACAGTCAGTCAGCCGCTGACAGGCTACTCACCAAAGCTCTAGCCCCAGTGTAGTCACTATACCAGTGCCCCGAAGGCGATGCATGCATCGCTGACAGGGGTGGCCAGCGGTCATGAAGAGCCGGATCAGGCCGCCCAACCGTGTCAGTAACGGCGTGCAACTTGGTGTTCACATTGCATTTTGTCCGCTCCCCTTTTTGGGACAGTGCTGCGCAATACCCTGACAGGCAGCGATCTGACGGTTGTGTCCCTTTTTTACCCACAGAATGGAAGCCGGGCAGTGGGTAGGTAGCGTACGCGGAAGAAAGGCTGTCATCTGAGTACGCAAGACTGAAGTACAGGACTGATAGAGCCACCATAATCGAACCTGAACGAGCAAACCATGTCCAGTCGTCATGTTGGATACTGTAGACCGCCCCTAGCGCTGGCACGAGTATTGAAGCAAGCACCCGCCATACAATTGAAAACCAGATCGGGTAACTCCGTTTAGCAGCCATAGCATCTTCAAATTTCACGAGACAAAAGTGAAGGTTTTGACAATTAAGCTGAGCCTAAGAAGAGCCTAAAACTTTCGGAAATTCGCTAAGTCCTTCAAATCTTTGGAGGCGAGTAGGAGAATCGAACTCCTGTACACGGATTTGCAATCCGGAAATTTTCGCTGATTTAATAGGGAAAAATTGTAAACGGACTTGTTTCGTTCACGGGCACTTTTCAATAGGTTACGAGGCCGAGGTAAACGGTTTTTCGCAGGCTAAAAGGCAAAGAAAAACCGCTGAGGGGGCGGCCACCCACCTCAACGGCATAGAAGAGTTTTTCCTCCCTAAACAATACGCGAATTTCGGCCTGACCTCAAGCCAATTGGCGGTGAGATTATGAGTTGGCGTGTTGCAAATGAATGCGCAGAGCGTCGCTTTGGTAGCGCCGCGCGCAAACAGATCATCATGTTTCTCGCTGACAAGGCGAGCGATGACGGCTC
>RCNE010000200.1_pt1 | contig 31135 bp, 29 predicted proteins | sample 2041361 | NCBI WGS metagenome assembly RCNE01 (sample SAMN09708229, study PRJNA481090) | Marine sediment metagenome, whole genome shotgun sequencing project. | reverse complement strand
AACCTGACCTATTATAGTTCCGTTTTGAGCTTCCTTAAGCAACACGGATCCATTTTGAATACTAAAAGTATTAAGATCAGCACGAGATAGGACATCACCAAACATCTCTTGCATGCCTTTTCCACTTGTTCTTTTAATGGTATCTGAACTCAATGTAATTTCAAAAATAGGCTGTTCAAAAGAAATCTCTCTGACGTATAACCTCTTGCCAAATAGTAAATCAGCCCAAGCCAGACCTTTTAAAGTAGCATAGTCAACATTTCCCTTAATAACTGTTCCTTCACCTTCTTTTAAAGGCTGAATGCTAACTTTATCCAGCGTAACTCCTTTAAGAAAAGTATGCAGGTTAAAATCTTGATAAGTTATATTATAGGCGCGATCTGGGTTTGAATTGACTTTGGCCTGAAAACTATTCTCCAGCCACCATTCTATCCCTTTTAAAAGCAAAAAGAGTATTCCAAGAACTATTAATATTTTAATGAAAATCTTCTTCATAGAAAGTCTACACTATTAAGATAATCTAAGTTACGATTTTTAATAGAATATCGGTTATGTGATTTCTTATCATTGATTCAGTGCTCATTATTTCTTTCCCGATTAATATTTCTTAAATTTTTTTGTAGGAGAAAATTTACACAATTATATGTGTCTTCAATTGAGAAGATTTCATTTTCGGGATGTGTCAAGCCTCTGGCGTTACAGAACGCAGCTCAGTTAGCGCGTCAGCCTAGGGCGTGGAGGTCTATGGCAAAACTCTCTTAAAGTTAATATAACTCTGACCATCAAACTCGTTCTAATCCCCATTTTCATCTTTTTATTTTTTCATATTGGAAGAATAAACTTATCGTCGGTTCGTTTGAATTCTAGGACCGTAATATTGTTTATTGCAAAATTACTTATTGAACCAATTGCTAAGGAGTAGGTTTTTGAAAGTCAACCACAAGTCTAAATTGAATATGAATTTATAATGTATGGAACCATTAATACTTAAATTTTAGTTATGAAGAAGCTGTTTATTTTTCCGATTTTATTTTTGCTATTTATTGGCTCCTGTTCTACGGAAAGTGAAGATGACGACATGAATCTAATACCTGCTAAGAATGTTAACTACAAGGCTACAATCAAAATAATTATTGATGATAATTGTTTGAATTGCCATGTGAGCCCACCGATTAACGGGGCTTCAATGTCATTGCTTACCTTAGAAAATGTTCGTGATGCCATATTGAATAGGGGTTTAATAGGCAGAGTTGAAAGTGGTTCGATGCCTCCAGTTGGCGACTTTCTAACTGGCACTCAAGTTAAAGCCATAAAAGACTGGCAGACTGGAGGGTTCCAAGAATAAGTCTGTAAGGCATTATTTCAAAAATTTACTTTCAAAATAGGCACGACCAATTGGTGAAAAAGTAAAATCGATTATCAAGGAATTATTAATGATTGATCAATTTCATTAAAAGGTTTGTTGAAGTGGTATGAGGATTGACATGAACCTTTTAAGAACGTAAAATATACTAAACCATCATGTTTGACGTTTTTGTAATGCATGAAAACTCCCCAGTTTAACTAAATAATTCTTTTTGAAAGCAATAGACATGGGAGCAATCATTCAAAATTCACTTATCAAGGTACTTTTTTTACTGTTCTTCTTTGTATGTCATAATTCTCAGAGTCAATTTCATCACGGACTGGAGCTTGGCTTGAATATGACCAAACCGGATTTCAGGGTCAATGATTCGGCTGAACCGACGAGTGCTATGGGCTTTTTATTAGGCTACGTCGCAGAACGCGATTTTTCAGATAACCTATATATACGATTTGGCGCTAACTATAATAGAAGAACACAAAGGCAATTTCCCTATTGAATATCGAAACCTATCAGCTAGTATTGGTGCATACCTTGCGGAAGATTTAATTGCTGACCGCGACTTTCCACCCTTCGATCGCGTCACCATGGATGGCATTGCCATCGTTTACGATACTTTTAAGAACGGACAACGAGTATTTCAGATAGAAGGTACTGCGGCAGCTGGAACAGCGCAAAAGACATTACAAAACGAACAGAACTGCATAGAAGTCATGACTGGTGCCATTATGCCCAATGGCGTTGATACGGTCATTCGCTATGAAGATTTAGAACTTGCAGATGGTTCAGCTACAATCAATTTAAATACTTTGAAGCATAAACAAAATGTGCATTTCAAAGGAATAGATATCTCCAAAGGGGCTATTATAGTTCCCAAAGGGAAACGATTATCTAGCGCTGAAATTAATATTGCCGCTTCTATAGGTAAAGCTTCGCTGCAGGTTCGCAAGATGCCCAAAGTGGTTATCTTTTCTACTGGAGATGAATTGGTGCCTGTTCATCAGACTCCCGAACTACACCAAATACGCAGATCAAACATTTACGGAATTCAAGCGACTCTCAGAGAATGGGGTATCTCTGCAAATTTGCAACATTTAGCAGACGATAAAGAGGAAATGCTAGACACCATTTCTAAAGTTTTGGAAGCTTACGACCTTATTATTTTTACAGGTGGAGTCTCCAAAGGTAAATTTGATTTTTTACCAGACGTTTTAGAAGAACTTCAAGTCAAAAAACATTTTCACAAAATTCAACAACGCCCTGGAAAACCTTTTTGGTTTGGTAGTAATTCTGATGAAAAAAAGATATTCGCTCTTCCAGGAAACCCAGTTTCTTCTTTTGTTTGTACGTATGTGTATATCAAGTATTGGCTAGAGAAGTCGTTAGGATTACCACAACACAAAGTATATGTAACATTGAGTACTACTATACATTTTAAACCGGACTTGGTATATTTTTTAGAGGCAAAACTGACAAGCTTACCAAACGGGGAATTGATCGCCGAACCCGTAAAAGGAAATGGTTCAGGAGATTTTGCCAACCTTGTTAAAACGGATGGGTTTTTAGTTTTACCTCAAAATAAAAATGAATTCAAGAAAGGGGAAGTCTATCCTTTTGTATCTTACAGAATGATATGGTGATACCTAAAACCGAGTTCAATTAACCAATACAATTTACAAACATTAATGACAGCTATGAACAAAAGAGATTTTCTGACTAACGAATTCCCTTCACTTTTAGAAAAATTAAGTCCCGATACTGAAGCAAATTTTGGACTCATGACACCACAGCACATGGTCGAACATTTAATTGGAGCCGTAGAGAGTGCAACTGAAAAATATGAGGGCGAAAGAGAAAACCCTGCTACTGAGCAGCAAATGGGTATGCAGCAATTCATTAAAAGTGGTTGTGTGCTGTCACATAAACCAAGCGATAAAACAAAAGCAGATTTACCACCTTTGAAACATGCCTCATTGGCAGAAGCTATTTCACTTGTTCCTCAAGCTGTTCAAAAATATTATGCTTTTCAAGATGACAACTCAGATTATACGCCTTATGCTTATTATATGGGCGAGGTCTCTTTTGATGATGTGGAGTTATTCCACTTTATGCATATTAAATACCATCTATGGCAATTTGGATTACTTGCGCAATATCCTTGATTATCTAAGGCTTTCGTTTGCTAATTATTTAACAAATTCAATCTTACTCCATTTTGATGGCATATGGGTGTCATAAATACCATGACTATTCAAAGCCATTGCTGGGTGTGGCTGTACTTCTTTTCCGCTTAAAACTAGTTTCTGAAACCTGCCGAGAAACATGTTCCAGATATCGCCTTTTGCAGGCGGAACTGTTCTACCATCCGCTAAAATCTTTAAGCTTTCCCACGGAATTGCTATTTCAAGACTCCACCCTCTATCTACATCACTATTATCATTCAAGGTACCATCAAGTTGAACTGCAGTTTCAAGGCCTTCCATATCAAAATCAGTAAATGCCCAACGAATTCCTCGAGGATTAGTGCCTTTCCAAAACGATGCTCCTGTACGGTCATAGTCACCACCAAAAGTATAAGCATCTTTCTGATGTACATCAAATTGCGGAGTGTTGAACTTTTCACCCTTTAAATATGAATCCTTCCAAATAAAAAATACTTCATAAATGGTATTGGCTGCATTGACCTCAAGCTCATAATAGCAATCGACACCATCAATAAATATTTCCAAATCGTTCTCTAAAAAAATAATACTATCTCGTTCAGTCAATTTTGCTTCTAAGAATGGCTCTTCTGCCTTGAAGGCAAAATACAAATGAGTATCGTTCCAAAGCATTGCAGACTGGGTGTTGTACATGCCTAAATCGCCCGTTACGATATCTACAAAGCGTTTGCTCCAAGTAGCATTTTGCCATATTGGTTTGTCAATATTTCCGTCTATGGTAATTCGTTGGGTTATTTTTTGAGCCTTATAATCTGCTTTCTTTGTCATTTTTTGAATTTACACCAGTTTTCCTTTCAGTCAAATATATGTTCCTCATAAGCTGCCCACCATTTTTCAATATCAATTTTGGGTTTTCTGCAAATGAATAGCGGTATGCCATTTTCCTCATCAATGGCATATTTATGAGTAATTGTTTTAACCAATTCGACCTCCTCAAACACATGTTCAACCGATGATTTTTCATTACCCACGCTAATCCAAACGGCAGCATTTTTATTTCCATACCCCCAAGTCCAAAAACTGCCATGTCTGCTTATAGGGTTCGGAAGGTTAAATTTCTTTCCTAATATTTTAAGTGCACCTGCCTCACCATAATTTCCGGCCCATAAAACACAATTCTTTTTTTCTTTCGGACTTAAGGATTGATAGATACTATCTACCAACTTAACCTGTTCCTCCCAACCAAACATATCAGCATAATCTCCATCTAGTTCTATTCGTCCATTCTCATCTTCCAAACCTTTGTAACTTACAAATTTTTCGATAGATAGAATAGGTGTTGCTTCAGGAATAAAATAAATTGACGGAAGTAGAACAATCGAGGCAACTAGATAAACCATTGCAGGCTTTTTAGAAAGCAAAGATTCTATAATTACCGCTCCTGCCGCAAAAAGCATGGGATAAATAGCAAACACATAATAGGCCTTTGAACTAAGCAACCACATTGTACAAAAAATGACTAAAGTCGCTACTCCAATTACCCGATACTTTTTTAAATTTTTGTCAATAAACAAAGCCGTGAGCCCGAAAAAACTAACTAGTAAGGTAAATGGAAAATTCAACTGTTCTAACCCAAACTCCATGGGGTTTATGTCGTTTAATTGATTTTCATTAAGCGCTTGTAAGTGTTTTAAAAGCGGGAAATCATTTTGTGTTTGCCAGATGATATTGGGTAAGAAGATGAGTACTGAAATTAAAGCAGAAATGTATACCCATTTGTTCTTAAACACCTTTCCTTTTTGGTAAAAAAACAAGCCTACAAATATCCCAAAAGCCCAAACTAGGATGGTGTATTTGTTCATTAGACCTAGGCCTAAGGTTATCCCTAATAAAATTAGAAATTTTTTATTCTCTGAGTTGATAAACTTAACTAAAAAGTAAAAACCTAATGTCCAAAACAATTGGTCAAATGCGACGGGTTGAAAAAGTGTATGATTCCTGTAAAAAGGTAGAAACGCCAATATACATATTCCAGAAAGTAAGATGGCTTTAGATTTGCCACCCAATTCTTTAGCAATTGCGCAGCATAAAATCAGAATTGCTACACCAGAAAGCGTTGGAAAAAGTCGGACGCCTAAAAGTGAATAGTCAAAAAGCCAATAGGATATTTTTCCTAGTACACCAATTAGAGGTGGAAATTCCATAAACCCCCAATCCAAATGTTCGCTTACTGATAAATGAAGTAACTCATCTCGATGGAAATCATAGTTTCTATTTCCAAGCAATTGAACTACCAATTTAATGATAGAAAGAATAATTAATGTTGATAAGTACTTTCTCATGAACTAAATTAAAGGGTCTATATAATTAGTATCAAAATTCCATTTGAAATCCGTTAATCAATAACACCCGAACCCCAACAATCAGAACCAAAACAGCTGTAACGACTTTGATACCATTGCCTGTAAGTTTATTTAGGCTCAAACGAATACCTATTTGCCCTCCAATAAAAACAGCAAGTATCAAACCAATGGCCTCTACCCAAGGGAGTTCAAAGGTGCTGTTAGTCAATAACCCTCCAATACCCGAAACGGAATTTACTAGAATAAAAAAGCTAGCCAATGCGGCTATTTTTATAGATTTATCCCATTTCATATGATTGAGAATCGGAGCTAAAAAAATACCGCCGCCAATACCAACTAGTCCTGATAAAAATCCAATACTCGCACCTAATACATAAGTTACCCATGGTGGATAGTTTGGGTTTACTTCATAAGATTTTTTAAGTCTTAAGGTTTGAAAAATCAAAGCCAAGGCTGAAATAATCAAAGAAACACCAAGAATGATAAAAAATGTTTTTTCAGAGAGCCGAAATTTTGCCCCAATAAACGCCAAGGGAATACTGGTAATAATAAAAGGCAGAAATTTCTTAAAATCGAGATGTCCTTTTTTCCAATAGAGATAACTACTACCTGAAACAACTACCAGATTACAAATTAGAGCTGTACTACGAATAGCAAAGAAACTTACAAAAACCAATGCTAAAAGTGCCAAATAGCTTGAACCTCCCCCAAAACCAACAGAGGAATACAGCGTTGCAATGACTAAAAAGCCACCCATTAACAATAAAAGTTCGGGAACGGTTAGGAACATGCAGCCAAATACTGGTTTAGGCCTCCTAAAATACTAAAAAGTGAACTGTCTGGGTGCTGCTCTCGCAATTGTTTCAAAGCAGTTTCACTTCGCTTTCCTGATTGACATAATAAATAAACGGGTATTGAAAAATTGATTTTACTAGATTTAGCTTTCAATACATTCAAAGGAATATGAATGGAATCAGGAAGATGATAATTTTGAAATTCCTCAATAGTCCGGACATCAATAATTTGAGCATTCTCAATTAACAATTTTTCTAATTCTTCAGCGGCTATTGTAGGAATGATTTCACAAGGGTCATTCCATTCATAAAAATCTTGTAGTTTTTTGATTTTAAGATTTTCAGATTGGAGTTTGAATTTTATTTTTTGATAGGACTGGCTGAGTCCGTCAAAGATTAAAAGTTTTCCTGATAGTACTTCTCCTATTCCTGTAATGACTTTTATAGTTTCTAGAGCTTGCAGGTTTCCTATGATTCCGGGGATGATTCCCAGTACACCATGCTCATTACAATTGGGTACTTCGTTTTCCATTGGCATTGTTGGGAAGAGGCAACGATAAGACGGGCCACCCTTGTAATTAAAAACACTTATTTGTCCTTCATAGCCATGTAAAGCACCATAAACAAATGGTTTCTTTAAAACGACGCAAGCATCGTTTACCAAATATCGAGTTGGAAAGTTATCAGAAGCATCAACCACCACATCATAATCTGCAATAATTTCAAGTGCGTTTTTGGTGGTCAAATAGGTATTGTACACTATAAGTTCATTATCTGAGTTTTGCGCCTTTAATTTTGCTAAAGCTGAAATCACTTTAAACTGGCCAACATCACTTTGCCCATAAAGCACTTGGCGATGTAAATTTGTAATTGAGACCACATCGTTGTCTACAATACCAATTGTACCCACACCCATAGCATTTAAATAGGTTAGCACAGGAACACCTAGGCCACCTGCACCGATAACCAATACTTTCGCATCGGTTAATTTTTTTTGACCTTCAGGGCCAAAGCCTTTCAGAGTGGTCTGCCTGGTGTAGCGTTCTTCGTTCATTTGTCTAATATAGTAAAAAGCATAAAAGCGGAGGACTAGAAAGGAAAGCCATTAGCAATACTACTCCTATGATTCAATGCTTAAAATCTTAGCTAATTTGATACCTTAGGGCCATGGCTCACATTCTTAAAAATGAAAACCTGGAAATTCAAATTGATGTTCCCTTAGAAAATTACAATTTCTCTCGGTTTGATTGGACTGGAAAAATTGTTGATGTAAAATTTAAAAACATTTCTTTAACAAGTGTTGAAGACCCGAACTGCAAAAATGAAAATATTTTTGGCAAAGGGTTTTACAATGAATTCGGAATCGATACCGCCTTAGGTTTTGAAGAAGCTGAAATTGGTGGATGGTTTCATAAAATAGGTGTGGGAATATTAAAAAAAGAAGATACTAAGTACTTTTTTAACAAACACTATGAAATTAAACCTGCAGAATTTCAAATTAGTACTCATTTAAATCGTGTTGTTATTACATGTATCTCAGCCCATTTTAATGGGTATTCATATGAATTACACAAAGAGATTGAATTACATGACTCTAGCTTTACTATCAAATATCAATTAAAAAATACCGGTAAAAAAACAATACATACGGATGAATATGCGCATAATTTTGTCGCTATACATAATGACTTTATAGGAGAAAATTATCACTTAAATTTCCCCTTCAACCTAAAGACTGATTTGTTTAAAGAGACTGTTAATAAGGAGTTAGCTGTTGTTATTGGAGAAAATGAAGTTAATTTTAATAGTCAACCCAAAGAACAATTCTTCTTTAGTAACCTTACAGGAGGAAAAAGTGTTGGAGCATCTTGGGAATTAAGACACCTAAAAACCAAAATTGGTATTAGAGAAACTACCGACTTTGAAACCAAAAAGATAAATCTCTGGGGATGGAATCAAGTTATAAGTCCGGAATTATTTATTGATATCAATATTGCACCTGGCGAATCGACAGCATGGATTCGAAGTTATGAGGTCTTTCACTTTTAACCAAACTACGGGCTAGAAAAACAATAGACCTTACAATACTGTACTTATACTAGGCTAATTTCTCAAGTGCTTCTTTATATTCCGCTCCAGAATTAGCATTCAATAGCACATTTTCATTCTTTGGAAAAACCAATTTCGTATCAGTATTAATCAAAAACTTGCGAGGACACGTACCGTTGCCAGCTTCTAAATATGAAAGGGAATCTACGAACGCATGAGGCTCCCAAATCGCACATAAAGGCTCTGGTAATGGATTCTCTTTTAAAGCAAATGCAGTTGCTTGTTTGGTATTATCTCGTTGGGAAATCAACTCTTTTAAAGCATCTAAATCAATTAGAGGCAGATCACAGGCTAAAACTAGCCATGCTGCTTTTGGATGTTTTTTGTGAGCAGATAAAAGTCCGTTATACGGACCTTTAAATTCATTTTCATCCGCAATAGTTGCAAAACCAAATGGGGTTGTAGCTTCCTGTTCGCGTCTCAGACTTATAAAAGTTTGTTCACAAACCTCACTTAACAAATGATACAAATGCTCACGTTGCGGAACTCCATGATACTTTATTAATCCCTTATCCGTTCCCATTCGGGTACTTTTTCCTCCGGATAAAACGAGTCCGTATAGCTTAGCGGTTGAAGTCATGCTGCCCTCCTGTTTTTTGTTCCAATTGAATTTCAGAAATTTTAATATCATGGGAAAGCGCCTTACACATGTCATAGATGGTTAACGCACTAACAGAAACTCCCGTTAGCGCTTCCATCTCCACTCCTGTTTGCTCGTTGCACTTTACTTTACAAGTAATATGTAAGGCATTTTCAACTGGAGTTATATCTATCTTTATTTTGGAGAGATTGATTTGGTGACAAAGCGGAATCAATTCTGAAGTCTTTTTGACTGCCTGAATTCCTGCAATAATTGCGGTTTGAATAATGCTTCCTTTGTGACCTAAAAAATCTTGTGCTGCTAGCGTTTCAAAAACATCCGAAGGAAAAACAACTTTTCCTGAGGCTATTGCAGTTCTTACTGTAGCTTTTTTGTTTGAGACATCTACCATCGAAGCATTTCCAGCTTCATCTATATGTGTAAGTTCTTTTGACATTCTAAGTTCGATTAATTTACTAACGCTGTACTCAAAGCAAATTCCACAGCTTTTTCGGCATGAATTTGAGTAGTATTAAATGTTGGAATAGACACATCAGCTGGTCCAATTAAAAGAGGAATTTCGGTACATCCTAATATCACCCCTTCTGCTCCATTTTTAATGGCCTCATATATTATTCGCACATATTGACCTCTAGACCCAGCATTTATTTTGCCTTGAACCAATTCTTCATAAATGATATTGTGAACAATTTCTCTATCGTCTTCATTCGGAATCAATGTTTTAACTCCAAATTTGTCAGTTAGAATATTCTTGAAAAAATCTCTTTCCATCGTGAATTTGGTACCCAACAAAAGTACCTTATTCAGTTTAGCTTCTTTTATTTTTTCGCCTGTAGCTTCAGCAATATGTATTAATGGCAAGTCCACTGCTTGAGTTATTGCATCGCTGCATAAATGCATGGTGTTTGCGCAAATAAGTAGCACTTCGGCCTGGGCATTCTTTAAATTAGTAGCTACCGCAATCATTTTTTCGTCTAAAGCAACCCAATCATTTTCTGATTGTAATTCATGTATTTCCGAAAAGTCAACCGATTCCATCACGCATTTAGCGGAATGAAAACCACCCAAAATTTCGCGTACTTTTTGGTTTATTATTTTATAATAGATTTGAGTTGATTCCCAACTCATCCCTCCTATCAATCCTATTTTTTTCATGCTTTGCTTTTATGGATGTGAAGAAACCCAAACCGTTTTGTTTTCGAACATCTCTTTTTTCCAGATGGGAACGGTTTCTTTTAAAGTATCGATTAAGTAGCGACAGGCTTCAAAACAAGCATCACGATGAGGAGAAGAAGCACCAACAACTACCACGGGAGCTTCCACTTTTTTAAGTCCTACCGCATGCCGGATAATTACTTTGTTTAGACCCCATTTTTTTATGGCCTCTTCGGCAATCTTATCCATTTCTTTCAACGCCATCTTCTTATAGGTTTCAAACTCTAAGGAAACTACTTCTTCGCCTTGTGTAAATTCGCGCACCGTACCAACGAAAACACAAATACCTCCACTTTGTGCATCGGATAATTCCGTGAACACTCGGGAGGTATCTATTATATCTACTATTTCAATTATCTTTTTATCCACCACTTACAGGGGGAATAATGGCTATTTCATCATTCCGTTTTAAAGATACATCATCCTTCGCATACTCACTATTTACAGCTACGGCTAAAGAGGATAATTTGCTAAACTCAGGATAGGTATCAGAAAGTATCTTTTTCAATTCCGAAACAGAACTTGGAGCTTTATCTGTTTCTGAAAACTGAAGTTGAGATTTTCCAACAATATCCTTAGCAATTCCAAAAAGTAATACGTCCATAGGCTATCCTAAAATCGGTTTTGATGCCATATTGGTAGCGAATGGCTGCTTATACAAACGATTTCCCGTTGCTTTTTTAATCGCGATAGCAACCGCCGCTCCTGCTGGAGGTAAGGTTGGCTCTCCAAGTCCGGTAGGACTTAATGTATTTTTCACGAAATGTGTTTCAACTATCGGCGTTTCGTTCATACGAATCAAGCGATACTTGTCATAGTTATTGCTTGTTGGCTTTCCGTTTTCGAAAGCAAAATCACCATACATTGAATGACCTACGCCGTCAATCGCGCCGCCTTCAATTTGGTTTTTTGCACCTAAAGGATTTATAACGATTCCGCAATCAACAGCCACGGTAATCTTTTTAACCACCGGTTGGTCGCCGTCCATGACCACATCTGCAACCTCCGCTACATGAGTATTGTGACAATAGTAAGCACAAATTCCTTGGAATACTCCATCTTTGGGAGTTCGGTATCCTGACTTTTCAACAGCTAGCTTCAACACATCTTGTAGTCGTTCCGCAGAATACTGAATTCTATCGTCTGTTGTTCCTTTTACTTTTTCAAGCATATCCAGTCGCATTTGAACTGGATCCTTTTCCAAAACCTCAGCAAGCTCATCTATAAAACTCTGCTCAGCATACGAAAGGAAATTCGTATAGGGAGCTCTCCAAGCCCCGGTAGTAATATTGCTATCGTACTTAGCAACATCTACTTGATAATTTTCAATTGCTCCTGCCGGAAAGAAATTCGGAATCAATCCGTACATATTACCTCCTACAGCAGCTTCTTTCAAGTGATATCCTGTAATCTCACCATTTTTAATCGATGCGGCAATACGATATTTAATGGCAGGGCGATAAACGCCAGTCATCATATCATCTTCTCGTGTAGAAAACATTTTCACAGGTCTGCGAATCTTATCTGAAATTTCCGCAGCCTCGTAGACAAAGTCTCCATAGAGTCTTCTTCCAAAACCACCACCCATTCGGGTCATCTCTAAACGGATTTCTTTTTCATCCCTCCCGAGCAATTCTGCAACTGTCGCTGCGGCGTCGGCTGGGGTTTGAACTGGACCCACCAAGAGGATTTTCGAATCCGTTACATCAGCAAAGAAATTCATAGGTTCCATGGTGTTATGAGGAAGAAAGGGAGATTCGTACGTCCGTTCTAATACCTTATCCGCCTGTTTGAAAGCCTTCTTCACATCACCATCTTTTCGAAGATTGATAAAATCTTTACCGTCTAATAAGTCAACTAATATCTTATCATGTGCCTTGGTATTTTCCATCGGCGTATTTTCAGTCCATTTTGCCTTCAAAGCTTTTTTTGCTTTTATCGCTGCCCAAGAATTCTCGGCAATAACCACAACTTTTTCAGAAGGTGCTAATTTGGCTGTCCAATTAACTTGTTCCTTCTCCAACATAGCTTTCGCCTTTTCGCCAATTTTAATCACATCGATTACTCCAGGTATTGCTTTTGCATCGGTATCATCATAAGATTCCAAAACTTGCCCGAAAGCTGGTGGTCGCAACACAGAAGCGTAAACCATTCCCTCAGCCTTATAATCAAGTCCAAAAAGTGGTTTTCCTGTAATAATCTCATCGATATCTACATTTCCTACATCCGTACCGATTAATGTAAAGTCTTTGGGGTCTTTTAATTTTACGTTTCCAGCAACTCCCTCAGCTTTCGTATCCTTAAATTCAGGATTTTCTGATTTGGATTCTTCAGATTCAGATTCTTCAGACTCTGGAATCTGCAATAAAGCGGCCTCCTTGACCACATCACCATACCCTAAAGTTTCTCCTTTTGCATTTGTTATAACACCCTGCTTCGCCGAACATTCGGAAGCATCAACGCCCCATTTTGCGGCCGCGGCATTTACTAACAACTGACGTGCCGTTGCTCCTGTTTGACGTAAAGCATCCCATCCAAAACGAATGGACTGGCTACCTCCTGCAACTTGGCGTGTGTAATTTTGCGTATCTAGAATTCCTTGGACTACATTCACATTTTCCCAAGCTACATCAAGCTCCTCAGCAATTAGCATGGGCATTGAAGTTTTTACACCTTGGCCAATTTCTGGATTTGGCGAGAATATGGTTACCATGCCTTCATCTGATATTTTGATGAAAGCATTAAAGTCGTTATAATTGAGTTTGGAAATATCTAAAGGCATTTTCACATTGTCTTTGCAGGCTGTGAAAAAATTGAAACCGATAAGCATTCCGCCACTCGCAAGTGAAGAAGTTCTTAAAAAAGACCTTCTGCTAAATTTAGTTGATATTGTAGTTGACATGATTTTCGATTTTTAGATTAGGCCATTTTTTTCTCCGCAGCCTTTGCGACTGCTACCTCAATTCGATTATACGAAGCGCATCGGCAAATATTACCCTGCATTGCATTTCGAATTTCATCCCGTGAAGGATTCGGGTTCTTTTCTAGAAAGGCGGAAGCCGTCATGATTTGACCCGCCTGACAGTATCCGCATTGCGGAACATCGATAGCTTTCCAAGCTTCTTGAACTGGGTGGGAACCATCTTCTGATAGTCCTTCAATCGTAGTGATTTCCTTACCATCTAATTGTGAAATTTGTAGTTGACAACTGCGGGTAGCGTTACCATCAATATGAACGGTGCATGAGCCACATTGCCCTATTCCGCAACCGAACTTGGTACCTACCATATCCAATTGGTCTCTGAGCGCCCAAAGTAGCGGTGTATCTTCAGCAGCCTCTATGGTCTGCAAATTCCCATTAATTTTTAAGTTGTACGTCGGCATTTTTTCTGTGTTGGGTTCGTATATGTTATAATTGCAATTCCCTCATTAATAATAGCTATCGGGAAGAAAAAAGTTCAAAAAATCTAAAGCCCCTGCAAATCGCAAGAGCTTCTAAATTACGGAAAAATAAGCTCCTTCCATTTTTGATGGTGCTTTTTTTAACCTTTTTTTAAGTAAAAGATGGTGGATTCAAAAATGCTCCGCTCCACTTTCTTTTAAGCTTGCATTAGATGTAGATCAATTTTTAGGTTAGATGGAATAAATTACTTTTGTACCGATGAACGAAATTAAGCAAGTAAGCAGTCTTCAAAATCCTTTGGTAAAAATGGTTTTGTTACTCAAAGAAAAATCCCGGGAACGGAAAAAAGAAGGCCTATTTGTTTTAGAAGGACAACGTGAATTAGAATTAGCCTTGAAGGGCGGTTTCGCAATTCAGACCTTATTTTTTAATGTCTCCATTATTTCTGAGGCCAAAATTATTAATATAACAAGTGGATTGCCTATTCAACCCACATTGATTTCGGTTTCAAAAGAGGTATATCAAAAAATAGCCTACCGTGAAACTACAGAAGGTGTGGTAGCAATTGCAAAATCAAAAACTCATCGACTAGAAGAACTAAGATTCAAAACTAATAGTCCGTTAGTATTAGTTGCTGAGGCTCCTGAAAAACCTGGGAATATTGGCGCGTTATTCCGCACAGCAGATGCCGCAAACTTAGATGCTGTTATTATCGCAAACCCGAAAGGAGATATCTACAACCCCAATGTCATACGCTCAAGTGTAGGTTGTGTTTTTACCAATCAAATCGCAACCGGAAGCACTTCAGAAGTCATTGAATTCTTAAAAAACAAAAATATTAATATCTATTGTGCTGCCCTATCTGCGGCTACTACTTACACCAAAATTGATTTTGAGAAAGCATCAGCCATTATCGTTGGAACAGAGTCTACAGGACTTTCTGGAGATTGGCTCGATAATTCTACCCAAAACATCATTATTCCCATGCGTGGGGAAATCGATTCGATGAACGTATCGGTGTCTGCTGCAATTGTTATCTTTGAGGCTATGCGCCAGCGCGGTTTCTAGTTTCAGGTTTCAAAAGTTTCAGGTTGTATTTTTACTGAACTTGTAACAATACAAAATATGTTTACCAAACCATAAATACCAAATATTTTGAATACTTTATTCTACGTCATAATTGCTATTCTTTTATTCCAATTTTTGGCTGAAACTGTTTTAGACTATTTGAACTCAATACATTACAAAGACCCTATTCCTAAAGGGCTAGAAGACGTTTTTGATCATGAAGAATACCAGAAGTCGCAAGACTATCAAAAAATTAATTATCGTTTTGGAGTGCTGAGCTCAACCTTTTCTATTCTATTAACAATAGCATTTTTAGTATTTGGAGGATTCGAATGGGCAGATCAATTGGCACGAAGCTTTAGCAGTAGCGAAATCATAATTACATTAATTTTCTTTGGAATCATCACCGTAGGAAGCGATATACTTTCAACCCCTTTTTCTTACTACCAAACCTTTGTGATTGAAGAGCGTTTTGGCTTTAATAAATCGACCAAAAAACTCTTTATTACAGACAAATTAAAAGGATGGCTGATGATGGCTATTCTTGGCGGTGGAGTTATTACGCTAGCCATGTGGTTCTATCAATGGTCAGGTCCTAATTTTTGGATTTATTTATGGGGCTTAGTTACCGCTATCATTGTTTTTATGAACCTGTTCTACAGCAAGCTAATTGTTCCGCTATTCAATAAACAAACTCCATTAGAAGAAGGGAGTCTAAAGACTAAAATTGAGGCCTATGCGACCAAAGTTGGGTTTAACCTGCAAAACATTTACGTTATCGATGGCTCAAAAAGATCTACTAAAGCAAATGCCTATTTTTCGGGTTTCGGAAAGGAAAAACGGGTTACTTTATACGACACGCTGATCAAAGATTTGGAAGAAGAAGAGATTGTAGCAGTTCTTGCTCATGAAGTAGGTCATTACAAACGCAAACATATTATGTTCAATTTAGCAGCTTCTATTTTGGTACTTGGGCTTACGCTTTTTATTTTGTCATTATTTATTAATAATCCTGAAGTTTCTATGGCTATTGGGGTTACCAAGCCCAGTTTCCATGCCGCATTAATTGGGTTTGGAATTCTATACAGTCCGATTTCTGAATTGACCTCTTTGGTTATGAATTTCCTTTCTAGAAAGTTCGAATTTCAAGCTGATGACTATGCAAAAAATACTTTTGAAGCTATGCCCTTGGTAACATCCTTAAAAAAACTTTCTAAGAATAGTTTGAGCAACTTGACACCCCATCCTGCTTACGTTTTCATGCATTATTCCCATCCTCCGTTAATTCAGCGAATAAAGAACCTTATGGTGTGATTTTTGTTGTGTAGTAGTTAAGATTATCCTACTTTTAATATACAATGACGCAGGTTGCCATAGAAAAAGAAAACAAGGAAATTGCCAAGCAGTACAAAGAATTGCTTCGCATTAGTTATCAAACGTTGTCTGATGAGGATAAGGTATTAATACGTTCTGCCTTTGAGGTTGCCGTTGATGCGCATAAAGATCAACGTAGAAAATCAGGAGAAGCCTATGTTTTTCACCCTATTGCGGTTGCTAAAATAGTTGCTTCTGAAATCGGCCTTGATGCCACGTCAATCGCCTCAGCACTTTTGCATGATGTTGTAGAAGATACCGAATACACATTAGATGATATCGATAGGATGTTTGGCGAAACGGTAGCACGTATTGTTGACGGACTCACCAAAATAGCGGGATTAAAAAAAGATATGAATACTTCGCAACAAGCGGAGAATTTTAGAAAGATGCTGCTAACGCTGCATGACGATGTTCGAGTTATTATTATCAAAATTGCAGATCGGTATCATAACATGCTGACTATGGATTCAATGCCTGAACATAAACAGGTGAAAATTGCGTCTGAAACCCTTTACATATATGCCCCATTAGCACATCGGATTGGGCTGTACAATATCAAAACCGAATTAGAAGATCTTAGTCTTAAATATACTGAACCTGAGGTATATAAAGATATTTTCGATAAAATTGAAGACTCTAAAGAAGATCAACAAAATTATATCGATTCATTTTCAGGAGTTATTGATAAATCGCTCGCCAAAGAAAAGCTCAATTATACGATTAAGGGAAGAATGAAATCCATTTTTTCCATTCGTAAAAAAATGAAGGCTCAGAATGTTGCCTTCGATGAAATTTACGACAAATTTGCCATTCGTATCATTTATAAATCTGATGCACAGAATGAAAAATTCGTGGCTTGGAAAATTTATTCCGTTGTAACTGATCACTTTACCCCCAACCCCGTAAGACTGCGTGACTGGATATCTTCGCCCAAATCTACAGGTTATGAAGCGCTTCACATTACCGTAATGGGGCCGAAAGGCAGATGGGTAGAAGTGCAAATACGTAGTGAGCGAATGCACGAAATAGCCGAAAAAGGCTATGCAGCTCATTACAAATACAAACACGGTGACCAAAAAGAGCAGGGCATTGATATTTGGTTGAACAAACTACAAGAGGCATTAGAAAACTCAACCGCAAATGCCGTTGATTTTGTAGAAGAATTTAAGCTCAATTTATATGCTAAAGAAATTTTCGTCTTTACTCCGAACGGAGAACTAAAATCACTACCAAAAGGTGCAACCCCTTTAGATTTCGCATTTAATATTCATACAGAGGTTGGCATGCGAACAAGAGGTGCCAAAGTAAACGGGAAACTTGTCCCTCTAAATACCACCTTGAAAAGTGGCGACCAAGTAGAAATCATCACCTCAGAGCAGGCAAAACCTAATCAGAATTGGCTTGATTATGCAACAACTGCAAGAGCTCGCGCTAAAATAAAATCTTCATTACGTGAAGAAAAGAAATCTGTTGGGCTAGAAGGCAAAGAAGTGCTTCGTAGAAAATTAAAATCCCAAAAAATTAGTCTGAACGAAGATTCGGTGAATAAGATGGTAAGTTTCTTTAAGCTAAAAACTAGTTTAGACTTATTTTATAGGGTAGGTATAGGTGCGATCGATAACCAAATGATTAAAGATTTTGCATCTTCATACAACAATGCTTTTATCAGTTTTTTTAAGAATAAAATCCGTCGAAATCCAGCCCCGGCAGAAATCGACAAAGATGAGATTACCTCTAAATACGATATGCTTGTATTTGGAAAGGAAGAAGAAAAATTAGATTATAAGTTTTCACAATGCTGTAATCCCATTCCCGGAGATGAAGTTTTCGGATTTGTAAGCGTTAGTGAGGGAATTAAAGTACATAAGAAAAATTGTCCCAATGCTATTCAACTGCAATCGAATTATGCATATCGTATTATTAGCGCTAAATGGATCGATTCATCTCAAGAAGAATTCAAATCTGAGATAAAACTTACTGGTATTGATAATCTTGGTTTGGTTAGTGAGATTACAGATATGATTTCAGGTAATTTGCATGTAAACATTCGAAACATCAATTTCAGCACCGATGGCGGAACGTTTACCGGAAGCATCACCGTAGTGGTCAAAAACAATGCGATACTTAAAAAACTAATGACCAAATTAAAGCAAATCAACGGCATTGATAAGGTGACAAGAATTTAAAGGAGTGTTCAGTTGGCGGTTGCAGTTGGCAGAAAATGGTTGCTGATGTACTTCTTACTCCGCAGTGCTTCAACGAAATCAATGGTTCAACTCTTGTTATAAAAAATTAATATTAGTCATAGTAGCGCACAGTATTACGATTTCATCCATTATATTATTATAACTGAGATCTGCTACTGCTGACTACTACTGCGAAATGCCAACTAATCTAGGTTTATATGCCTGTATTAACGGCTACAATCTTCCATTAACGCAGCAATCTCTAGGGGTAACTTTTATTGTTCACTTTATGTTGATAAAACGGTCTTCCAATACAGACAATTTAGCTGTACATTTGTAAATTGACTAGCAAAAGATGTTATGGCTAACAACAAAAATCAAGAGATTGTTAAGAACGTTTTCACTTCTTTTTTAGAAGATAACGGGCATCGAAAAACACCTGAACGTTACGCTATTCTACAAGAAATTTATGATAGCGACGAGCATTTTGATATAGAATCTCTTTATATCAATATGAAGAACAAAAATTATCGTGTTAGTAGGGCGACGCTGTATAATACTATAGAACTTTTAATGGGTTGCAAGTTGGTTCGAAAGCACCAGTTTGGTAAAAACCAAGCGCAATACGAGAAGTCCTATTTCGATCGCCAGCACGACCATGTTATATTAACAGATACAGGCGAGGTCATGGAGTTTTGCGATCCTAGAATACAATCTATTAAGCAAACCATTGAGGAAGTTTTTGATATCAAAATCAGCAACCACTCCCTCTATTTTTATGGCACCAAAAATAAGCCTGCTGATGAGGCAAGCACAGAAGAAATTAAGAACAACTAACCAAAAGTATTAATGGCAGTAGATTTATTGTTAGGCCTTCAATGGGGCGACGAAGGAAAAGGAAAAATTGTTGATGTACTCACCAAGGATTATGATATAATCGCTAGATTTCAAGGAGGACCCAATGCGGGACATACCTTAGAATTTGATGGAATCAAACATGTTCTGCATACCATCCCCTCCGGCATATTTCATAAAAACGCGATGAATGTTGTTGGTAATGGAGTAGTTATCGACCCTGTTATTTTCAAAAAAGAGTTAGATGCCCTTGAAAAATTTAATCTTGATATCAATGGTATTCTTTTAATCTCAAGAAAAGCACACTTAATACTACCCACCCACCGTTTGTTAGATGCCGCTTCTGAAGCATCCAAAGGAAAAGCAAAAATCGGTTCTACATTAAAAGGAATTGGTCCTACCTATATGGACAAAACTGGAAGAAACGGTCTGAGAGTCGGAGACTTGGAACTTGATAATTGGAAAGAAAAGTACCGAGCTCTGGCCAATAAACATGAAGCCATGATTGATTTCTACAATGTGGAAATTCAATACGATTTGAAGGATTTGGAAAAAGACTTTTTCGCTTCTATAAAAGAACTCAAAAAACTAACTTTTATCGATAGTGAAGAGTATTTGTATCAAGCGCAAAAGCAAGGAAAGAAAATATTGGCTGAAGGTGCTCAAGGTTCATTGTTAGATATTGATTTCGGAACCTACCCATTCGTAACCTCTTCAAATACTACTGCTGCAGGTGCCTGTACAGGTCTTGGAGTTGCTCCGAATCAAATTGGTGAAGTAAAAGGAATTTTTAAAGCGTATACTACGAGAGTAGGTAGCGGTCCTTTCCCAACTGAACTTTTTGATGCCGATGGTGAAACCATGGGTCGTATTGGCAACGAATTTGGTGCAACCACCGGGCGACCACGAAGATGTGGATGGTTAGATCTTGTGGCTTTGAAATATGCCGTTCAAATAAACGGAGTTACCGAATTAAACATGATGAAAGGCGATGTATTAAGTGGATTTAAAAAATTGAAAGTCTGTACGGCATATAACTATAAAGGCAAAACTATTACACATTTACCTTTTAATATAGAGTCAGAAAATGTGACGCCTATATACTCTGAAATGAACGGATGGGCTGAAGATTTAACCAAAATGAACTCAACTTCTCAATTTCCTAAAGCACTTAATGAATACATCGACTTCTTGGAAAAGGAGCTAGAAGTGCCCATTAAAATAGTTTCTGTAGGGCCGGATCGCACACAAACGATACATCGGTAGAACCAAAAGCATACTGCTATTATGGCAAACTCACCGAATGACATAACACATATTGATTCGGTAAAGAATGAAATTAGAAAATGCTTTGCCGAGCACGGGTCTTTTACAACTGAAGACATTAATGCCGCAGCAGATCTCATTACCATCAAAACCTTAAAAAAGGGAGAACATTTATTGCATGAGGGCGAAGTGTCCGCAAAAAGCTATTCCATTGTAACGGGTTGTGTACGACAATATTATTTGGTGGATGGCGAAGAGAAAACCACATTTTTTTATACAGAAGGCCAATCCATTTTTTCTCCCAATAGCACTTCTGAAAGAATTCCTGCGAAGTACTATTTATCTTGTGTAGAATACACCACCTTGTCTGTAATTACACTTGAAAATCAAAAAGAAATGTACAAGCGTTTCCCTGTTTTAGAAACTTTGAGTCGACTTTCATTGCAAGAAGAATTACACAACTACCAAGAAATGCTGGCTACTTATATCACTACTAGCCCTGAAGAACGCTATTTGAATTTATTGAAGTTTAGTCCAGAACTACTTAATAGAGTTCCTCAGTATCAGCTTGCCAGCTATTTAGGGGTAACTCCAGAATCATTAAGTAGAATTAGGAAACGTATTATGCTCAAGTAGTAGCCATTGTTACCAAACTTCTCCCATGTTTAGTAATTTCTTACCCAAAGTCAATAAGTTCCAAAATCATACTAATTAATTTTGTAATTGTAATATTACAACATGAAAGCAATCATCAGAACAACATATGGCTCACCAGAAGTACTCCAATTAAAGGATATACCAACACCCATACCTAAGGATGATGAAGTATTAATTCGGGTGCATGCTACTACTATCAACCGTACCGATTGTGGTATTTTAACCGGTAAACCATATATAATTCGAGCATTTACTGGAATTTTCAAACCAAGAGATTTGGTGCCTGGCACCGATTTCGCCGGCCAAATTGAAGCTGTTGGAAAAAAAGCAACTGCCTTTAAAGCCGGAGACCGTGTATGGGGTTTGCAAGACGAGGGTTTAGCTTCACAGGCAGAATATATGACTATTCGTGAGGACAAAGCTATAACGCATATTCCAGAAAATGTATCATACCAGGAGGCTGTTGTCTGCGGTGAAGGTGCTCATTATGCATATAATTTTATCACCAAAGTGAAAATTGAAAAAGGCACCAAAGTTCTTGTGAATGGTGCAACAGGTGCAATTGGTTCTTCCGCTGTACAACTTTTAAAACATTTTGGAGCTACCGTAACCGCTGTGGGCAATACAAAGAACATGGCTATAATAAAGTCGTTGGGCGCCGATAAAGTTTTCGATTATCAAAAAGAAGATTTTACGAAAGATACAGAACAATACGATTTTGTTTTCGATGCCGTAGGTAAAAGTACCTTTGCAAAATGCAAACCGTTACTTACCTCAAAAGGCGTTTATATTTCTTCGGAACTAGGACCGAATGCACAAAATTTATATCTCCCTTTAATTACCAGATTAAAGGGTGGAAAACGCGTAATTTTTCCATTTCCCTCAAGTTGTAAGAGAAGTGTTTTGCTGATGACAGAACTCATGGCTCAGCAAAAATTTAAAGGTGTTATCGACCGAGTCTATTCCCTTGAGAAAGTCGCAGATGGTTATAATTATGTTATTTCGGGTCAAAAAACAGGAAATGTAATCCTTTCCATGTCCTAAAACCATTCTATTAAACGTCTTTAGATAAAATTAAAAGCTATTTGAAAAATTAATATCTTGTAGCAATCAAAAACTAAAGATCATGAGTTGGAATAATCTATTTGACGAAAAAGAAACCAAAGAAACCATTGATCGCATTAATTCGCTTACCCCTGAAAACCAGCCACTTTGGGGAAAAATGGATGTCGCACAAATGATGGGCCATTGCAATGTAGCTTATGAGCTTGTTTATACTGATAAACATCCAAAACCAAATGGCATTCAAAAGTTTATGATCAAGCTCTTTGCTAAAAATATTGTTGTTGGGCCTAAACCGTATAAAAAGAATAGCCGCACCGCACCCATGTTTTTGATAACAGATGAACGTGTTTTTGAAACCGAAAAAAATCGATTAGTTGAACATTTACATAAGACACAACAACTTGGTACCGAACATTTCAATGGCAAAGAAAACCATGCTTTCGGGGCTTTGTCTACCAAAGAATGGAATACTATGTTTTCAAAACATTTAGATCATCACCTTACGCAATTTGGAGTCTAATGAAAGACTAAAATCTTTAACCTTATGGCTATACAGCTGCTTGATCATACCCAGACCAGCGTTGCACAAAAGATTCGAGCTATATTTCAAGTATCGTATGTTGTTGAAGCAAATTTACTTCAAGCCATTAACTTTCCGCCATTACAAAGAAAGCTATCTAGTTTTATTAAATGTGAAAACGACTTTTATGGCTTTTATATGGGCAACGAAATAGCTGGTGTCATTGAATTACGAAAAATTCCCGATGCTACGCATGTACAAAGTTTAGTAGTTGACCCTTTTTTCTTTCGCAAAGGAATTGCTCTAAAATTAATGCTGTTTGTTTTAGAAAATTATAAGACACCTACATTCAAAGTAGAAACTGGAGTGGACAACATTCCCGCAATCCAACTTTATAAAAAATTAGGTTTTATTCAAACCTTAAAATGGAATACGAATCATGGAATTCAAAAAGTTCGTTTTGAAAAGCAAATTTAAACTGATGTGTTCGTGCACATATTGACTATTTTTTGGTTAAATTGTAAGCATATTAAATTATTTGATTTTTTTTGCTCCGTAAACACGAAGCTGTTTATTTCATGAAAAGAATCAAATAAAAAGGAAGTCTCGCCCCCAGAGGTTTTAGAACAAAAAATGCGAGATACCCATGGAAAGATTATCTTGTAGGTACATTATATAACAAAGAGGGTTTGCCTACCTCCTCTTTTACAACCGAATAAAAAACAAAACAATGAAGAACATTAACAGAAGAAATTTTCTTAGAAAAACAACACTCGCTAGTGCAGCGGTTACGATGGCTCCCATGCTTGCTCACTCAGCAGAAAAGTATTCAGAAAGACCATTTGCCCATACGTATATGGGTGGTTTTGGAGCTCCAAAGCTTGAGACCGTTCGTGCGGCGTTTATTGGTGTTGGCAATCGAGGCCCAGGACACTTGAAATTTTTCGCTGATTTGCCAGGCACAGAAGTCGTTGCAGTATGTGACCTTTATGAAGATAAGGCTAAAAAGTGGAGTGCTGAAGCAAAAAAAATTGGAGGTGGTAAACGACATAAAAACATTGTATTGTACTACGGCGAAGAAGATAAATGGCGAACGATGCTTGATGAAGTGAAGCCTGATGTAGTATTTGTGATTACCAATTGGAAGAATCACGCCCCCATGTGTATTGAAGCGATGAAAAAAGGAGCGCACGCTTTCTGTGAAGTGCCTATCGCATTGTCATTAGAAGAAATGTGGAATATTGTTGACACCTCAGAAGCAACAGGAAAACATTGCATGATGATGGAGAATGTCAACTATGCAAGAGAAGAATTAATGTACCTAAATATGTGTCGACTAGGTGTTATCGGTGAACCCTTACATGCTGAAGCCGCCTACATTCATGAATTACGTGGACAGATGGAAGAACAAGAACGCGGTACAGGTTCATGGCGAACTGGCCACTACGCCCGTAGAAACGGTAACCTCTACCCTACCCATGGCTTAGGGCCCGTTGCACAATACATGAATTTAGCGCGTACGGACGATAATTTCAGCACTTTGGTATCGTATTCTACGCCTGCTCGTGGAAGAAAATTATATGCAGAAAAGAACTACCCTGCTGATCATAAATGGAATCAACTCGATTTCAAAGGGGGTGATTTAAATACCTCTATTATCAAGACCCATGTAGGTCGCACCATCATGATACAATGGGATGAGACAAGCCCAAGACCCTACACACGTCATAATTTAATTCAAGGCACTAAGGGGATACTGGCTGGTTTTCCAACACGGGTAGCCTTAGAAGGTGGAATTGAAGGGGTAACTAAAAATCATCACGAGTGGGCAGAAGGAGAACAATTGGCGGCTATATATGAAAAATATGACCACCCACTTTATAAAAGATTGAATGAAGTTGCGAAAGAAAGTGGTCATGGCGGTATGGACGGATTGATGATGTTCCGAATTGTAGAATGTCTTCAAAATGGCCTTCCATTAGATCAAAACGTTTATGAAGGCTGTTATTGGAGTGCGGTTGGTACTTTAAGCGAACATTCAGTAGCTCAAGGTGGAATGCCACAAGCTTTTCCTGATTTCACTAGAGGTCAATGGAAAACTACTGCTCCACTGCAGGTTATTTCGTAACATACTTAAACATAATATGAAAGCCACCTTAGGGTGGCTTTTTTTGTGAATACTATTAAATCTATGCTAATTCGATATGGGCTGCGCTTAAAAATCCTATTTTTGAAAAAAATAAACACTCTTGATAAAAGTCCTTTTTCTGGTCGTATTTGCTTTTAGTACTAGCTTGGTTTTCTCCCAAATTACGGTAAAAGAAACGGCAAACGATACAACGACAAGTAAGGAAATCAACATCGTTTATGGAGCCAATCTGACCAAAGATGAGATACTCTACCCTGGAGCTTTTATCTTTAGTGAAGATGGACAGCAAGTTCAGTTTGAACATCAAGGCGCTGACCTTTGGTGTGATATTGCCGTTTTTTATAAAAAAGAAAATCGGCTAAAGGCCATAGGCAACATTCGTTTACAACAAGGGGATTCCGTCAAAATGACCAGTGGTAAAATTGATTATGACGGAAATACAAAGCTTGCCAAAGCTTACGAAAGTGTCATTTTAGAAAGTAAAACTTCTGAAAGTGGTAACATGACCTTAACCACCGATACACTGCGTTTTGATCGTGAAAATCAACAAGCGTATTATCAAGATTTCGGCACCGTTGTAGATTCATCGAATACCTTAACAAGTGAAATTGGTAGGTACTTTATGGAAATAAAAAAGTATCAATTTTTAGACAGCGTACACATTGATAACCCTCAGTATGTCTTAGACTCTGAGCAATTAGATTATTATACCAACTCAAAAAACGCCTATATGTATGGGCCATCAACCATTACCGGTGAAACCTATAAAATGTACTGTGAACGAGGTTTTTATGATACCAAAATCGAAAGTGGCTACGGTATTAAAAATACCAGAATTGATTATAACAATCGTATTATTGAGGGCGATAGTGTCTACTTTAATAAAGCCCGCGAATTTGCATCTGCCACCAATAATATTACGGTAACCGATACCATTAATCAGGGAATTATTAGAGCGCATTACGCAGAAGTTTTTAAGGCCAAAGATTCCGTCTTTGCAACGAAAAGAGCCGTTGCCATTAGCTTAGTCGAACAAGATTCATTGTACACACATGGTGATACCCTGATGATTACTGGAAAACCTGACGACCGTACTATGAGAGCTTATAACAATGCTAAATTTTTCAAAACTAACATGAGTGGAAAATCTGATTCTATTCATTCTGAGCAAAAAACGGGGGTAATTCAATTGATTACTAATCCTGTTATTTGGAATGGGGTGAATCAAATGACTGGAGATAGTATTCATATCATATCTAACGTAAAAACGGAACAGTTAGATTCGCTCAAAGTACTGAATAATGCCTTTATCATTTCCTTAGATAGTATTAGCAAAACTGGTTACAATCAAGCCAAAGGCAAAGATCTTTTCGGGCAGTTTATAGAAAATGAATTACGTATTGTTGATTTAGACAAGAATACCGAAGTTATTTACTATATGTATAACGATGAGGATGAACTTATCGGAATAAATAAAACTATTGCTAGCGCTATTCGCATTACCATGGCCAATAATGATATTGAAGAGTTGACCTTTCGAATTCAACCTGATGGTAATATTTTCCCGGAAAAAGAGATGCTTTTGGAAGATCGAAAACTTAAGGGTTTTATTTGGCGTGGTGATGAACAGATTATGACTAAGGATGACATTTTTGACGAAGATGATAACAACATTGAAATGGTAGTTATTCGAGGTATAGACAATCCTATTGACATTGATGCTGAAGAAGAAGAGCGTAGCCAAAACCCTGGAGACCCGGTGAATAATATTCCGATTTCAGAAAATGGCACCTCTAAAAAACCAAAGAAGAGGCCTAAGGTTAAAAAAGTGACGTACGATTAATACAAGTCTTACTAGGTGAATTCATGAAAGAAGACTTTTTAAAATACCAAGCGCAGACCACACCGCATCCTCTTGCGATGGAAATCTCACATGCCAAAGGAAGTTACATATATGATACCCACGGGCGAGCTCATTTAGATTTTATAGCTGGAATATCAGCCTGCAGTTTAGGGCATTGTCATCCTAATGTAATTGAAGCCATTCAAAAGCAAACGGAAAGCTATTTACATGTAATGGTATATGGAGAGTATGTGCAAAAGCCTGCTGTGGAATATACAAAGCTTTTGGCTTCACTCCTGCCGGACACCTTAGAAACCACCTATTTGGTAAACTCTGGAACAGAAGCTATCGAAGGAGCCATGAAACTCGCCCGTCGTTACACAGGTCGTTCAGAACTTATTGCTGCCCATAACGCCTATCATGGTAATACCATGGGTAGTCTTAGTCTTATGGATTATAAAGAACGTAAAGCTCCGTTCCTGCCTCTGATTCCTGATATTTCATTTATTCAATTCAATTCAGAAGTTGACCTACAAAAGATAACCGAAAAAACTGCGGCTGTAATTCTCGAAACCATTCAAGGTGGTGCTGGCTTTATTTTGCCTGAAAATGATTATTTAGTAAAGATTCGAAATCGCTGTGACGAAGTTGGTGCCTTGCTAGTGTTAGATGAAATTCAACCAGGCTTTGGTCGCACCGGAAAGTTATTTGCATTTGAACATTATAATTGCATTCCTGATATTTTAGTAATGGGGAAGGGCATGGCATCTGGGCTACCGGTCGGCGCATTTACCGCTTCAAAACAAATAATGAGCAGCCTTTCTAATCATCCCAAACTAGGACATATAACAACATTTGGAGGCAACCCTGTAATAGCAGCTGCGAGTTTAGCAACACTTAAAACAATTATTGACAGCGATTTGATTGCGCAGACCTTGGTGAAAGAAAATTTGTTTAGAAACCTACTCCAACATCAACTCATTACTGAAATTAGAGGAAAAGGTTTAATGCTTGCACTACTTCTAAAAGATGGCGATTTAGCCAACAAATTGGTTCTCGGATGCGCTAAAGAAGAATTAATTTTATTCTGGCTACTTTTCCAACCAAAGGCAGTTCGCATTTCACCCCCTTTAACCATATCAATTGCGGAGATTAAAAAAGGGTGTCAGGTAATTCTTGGAGTCCTTGACAGTTTACAGCAATCCGTTGTTAACTAATTTGTTAATAATATAGACCATATCAAGAACTATAGATACCCTCAAAGGGTTACTTTTAATTCCATAGATAACTAAAAACTCTATGGCGTTAGAATCTAACGAAAGACCCGGAAGACCCATAGCCAAGTTCGAATCGATGCTCAAGACAGATGATGTCTACTTCTTTGACGCCGAGGACTTTGAGGATATTATACACCACTATTTGAACAACGGAAAAATCGCTTTGGCAAAAAAAGCGATTAAAATAGGGTTGCAACAACACCCTGACTCCATCGCACTTAAACTGCTTAATGTTGAAGTACTTGTTTTTGAAAACAACCTTGAGATGGCAGAACAGTTGCTTGACAAGTTGCAACTTTTAGATAATAGTAACGAAGAAATCTATATTCAACGCGCCAATATCTATTCAAAAAAGGATAATCACGAAGCAGCTATAAGTCTATTAAATAAAGCTTTAGAACTTTCTGATAATGGTTTTGATATTCATTCTTTGCTAGGAATGGAGTATCTCTTTATGGAAGATTTCAAACTAGCCAAAGAAAACTTCATAAGATGCGTTTCTTTTGATCCGCATGACTATTCCTCACTTTATAACGTGATCTATTGTTTTGAATTTTTAGAGGATTTTGATGGTGCTATTTACTATCTCAATGACTATTTAGATCAAAACCCATATTGTGAAGTAGCTTGGCATCAGTTGGGCAAGCAATATTTTGAAAAAAAGATGTACCCTGAAGCGCTAACAGCTTATGATTTTGCAATCATTTCTGATGATACTTTTATGGGTGCTTATTTCGAGAAGGGTAAAGTACTTGAGAGAATGGGTAAGTATCAAGATGCTATTGAAAATTATGAAACTACAATTAAGATAGAAGACCCTACTTCGCACGCATATCTGCGAATTGGCAGATGTCATGAAAAATTAGAGAATCATGACATGGCAAAGTTTTACTACTACCAAACCGTTCATGAAGATCCTCTTTTAGACAAAGGGTGGCTAGCCATAACTGATCTTTATTTCAAAAAAAGAGACTACGAAAAAGCACTTTACTATATCAATAAGGCTTTAAATATTGATGGTGAAAATCCGGTATACTGGAAAAAATGTGCCAAAATAAATACCGCATTAAAGAATTATGATCAAGCTGACTATGCCTACAAACAAACCGTTGAACTGGGCAACTACGAACTCGATACATGGTTAAAATGGGCTGATGTTACCCATTGGAACAAAAACTTCGATTCAGCTGTTCAAATTCTTGAACAAGGAAAACAATTCTATCCTGAAAATGTAAAACTACAATTTAAGATGGCAGGCTTTCAACTGCTTTCGGGAGATAAAATTAATGCTCGTATCACCCTTATTGATGCGCTAAAAAATGATATTGATAAGCTGTATTTATTCGAAGAAGAGTTTCCTCAGTACGCAAATATACCTTGGACCTTAAATATCATAGCTGACATCAAAAAGTCTTCTCGCTAAAAGAACTATTTTTGCTTTCTTTAAGCTATGGAAAACCGAAATTTTTTACACTACTTTATTATAACCCTAAAAGGAATGGCAATGGGTGTTGCTGAATTAGTACCTGGTGTTTCTGGGGGTACAATTGCTTTTGTAGCTGGTATTTATGAAGAGTTCATTACTTCCATTAACAATGTAAATTTTTCTACTTTCAAAACCCTACAGAAAGAGGGCTTTAAAGCTTTTTGGAAAAAACTCAATGGTAATTTTATTGTTGCTCTTTTTGGTGGAATGTTAATTAGTATCGTTTCCTTTTCCTCGCTTTTAAAATGGTTGTTTGAGTTTCACACGATTGCAATCTGGTCTTTCTTTTTCGGGCTGGTTTTGGCAAGTATTTTAATAGTTGGTAAAGAAGTTAAAAAATGGACGCCCGTTACTATCCTCTTATTAATTATAAGTGCTGCGATTGCATATTATATTACAACATTACCTCCATCCGCTAATGCAGATAGTCTACCATACTTATTCATGTCTGGTGCGATTGCCATATGTGCAATGATCTTACCAGGTATTTCAGGCTCGTTTATTTTAGTTTTATTAGGATCATACCAAACTATAGCAGTTGATGCGCTTCATGATCGCGATTTTAAAGTATTAATCACCGTAGCTCTTGGTTGTTTAGTGGGTCTATTGAGTTTCGCTAGATTACTAAAATGGATGTTCAATCATCATAAAAATATCACTTTAGTAGTGCTTACTGGTTTCATTGCTGGTTCCTTAAACAAAATATGGCCATGGAAAGAAACCATTGGAACCTTACAATTTGGAGATAAGATTAAACCGATAGAAAAAAGTATCTCACCCTTTTCTTTTGATGGTGATCCGCAACTTATATATGCTGTGATAGCAGCTTTAATAGGTTTTTCCCTTATTTTTATACTTGAAAGAGTAGCCTCAAAAGAATAAGCAAACATCTACATGTACGAACCAAGGTCGGTATCGGATAAATTTTTTCTGGTCATCAAAGGCCTTTGTATGGGTGCGGCAAATAAAGTGCCCGGAGTATCTGGTGGAATCGTCGCATTTGTTGGCGGATTCTATGAAGAATTTATCAATTCACTACAAAAAATTAACGGCAAAGCCTTTAAACTACTGTTTAGTGGTCGATTCAAAAGTTTTTATCGCTATATAAACGGGTCGTTTCTTACGCTACTGATTTTCGGTATGCTAGTGAGTTATTTTAGCATCTCGAAAGTACTTGACTATTTTTTGGTTCAAAATGAACTGCTTGTTTGGGCTGCATTCTTCGGAATGATTTTGGGCTCTATCTACTATATCTCCAAAGATTTTAACCATTGGAACAAAAGAACCATCACAGCTGGTATTATCGGACTCATCATTGGTATTTCGATTAGTTATTTGAATCCTGCTAAAGAAAATGACAACTTGCTCTTCATTTT
>RCNE010000199.1_pt1 | contig 31171 bp, 29 predicted proteins | sample 2041361 | NCBI WGS metagenome assembly RCNE01 (sample SAMN09708229, study PRJNA481090) | Marine sediment metagenome, whole genome shotgun sequencing project. | reverse complement strand
TCCGGCAGGACCGGGCGGCGCCGGAAAGCGTCGCCAACGGTTCGGTCCCGGCTTCGATTCCCTTTTCCGCGGCCGCCTCCAGCGCCAGCTTCCGGCGGCGGTTGCGCGAGCGATGGCGGTCCCGCCACAAATTGGTAGCCACCCGACCCAGCCAACCGCCCAGCGGCCCCCTTCCGGCGTAGCCACCGATGGCGAACCAGGCCTTCACGAAGGTATCCTGGGTGAGCTGTTCGGCCTCAAGGACGTCCCCGGTCAGTCGTAAACTCAATCCGTACAGTCGGTTTTGATAACCACGGTAGATCAACTCGAAGGCCCTGCGGTCGCCTGCCGCCGCGCGCTCAGCCCAGCCGATATCCCTGACCAGCACGTCCCCGACCGGTTCGGCGGCGCCGGGGGCCAGTGTCGGTGCTGCTGTAACTTTTAAAATCAAAGGGTTTGAGCTGGCACCCGGAAACTTTAGAGCGGGTATCGACAAATCACCCTCCCGCTTCGGCTCAAGTGTGATCACAAGCCGGACGCTCGCCGTCTGGGTTCCATTCACAAATGACATCTGTGTCTCGGAACGCCGGTTCAGCACATCGAAATCTGCCTGCAATACCGAAATATCGGCATCCAGGCTCTGGTTCGTGTTGCTGGTTTCCAAAATAAGGGTGACGGTTTCACCGACGACCGCACTGTTTCGATCCAGCTTGGCCGTGACACCTGCTGCCTGTGCCAACGAATATACCAGCAACAGAACTACAGCCAGAACCAGGCTACTGATCGACTTTTGTAATTGACTAAAAACCATCTTTTCCATTCCTGATTACCATATCTCGGACTCATCAGCCGTCGCACCGCGGCGTTCATGTTGATTGCGGAACTTGCGCCTCAACAAGCCACCCGGATCATCCGGAATTCGCCGCAGCCATTGCTCCATGGCCTGTGCATCTTCCTCTGACCAGTTTTGTTCCATCTCGGATTCCGAAGGCTCACCGGTTTCCTCGCCCTCGGTCTGCTCATCAGACTCGTCATCACTCTGCTCACCTTCCTGTTGGTCTTCAGAGGATTGCTCTTCGCCCTGTTCACTCTGCTGGGACTCGTCACCTTCGGGTTGTTCGTCGGACTCGCCTTCTGAATCCTGCTGTTCCTGCTCCTGTTGCTGCTTCATCTGCTCAACCAGGTCCCGGTTGAATGCGGCGTCCTCCATCTCCGGGTCCAATGCGAGTGCCGCGTCATAGGCGGCAATAGCCCCTTCAAATTCACCTAACTGGGCCATGGAGTTACCACGGTTATATTGATTGTCTGCCTGATTCTGATCTACCTGTGACCACGATTGACCGGCGTTAACGAAATCACCACTCCGGTAGAAGGCTTCACCCGCAATCCCGGGATCTTTTGCCAGCACCGCGGCATCCTCAGCACGTTCCTGCTGCAGAGCTGTTTGGGCCTGCTGATCCCTGGTGGCCCACAGATCATCCCAAAAACCTGCTTTTGCATCCGTGCTTATCAGTAAACCGGGCAATAGTATCAACGGCAACACGAATAGCAGCCCGCGACGAAAGCTGAACGCGACCAGCGGCAACAAGAGCAATACCAGCCAAGGCCCGGCGTCTTTCCAGCGTTCGGCCAGTGCATCATCTTTGCGTGCAAACTCACTTCCATCAACCGCCGCCCACGGTGAATTTGCGGTGCTACCCGCAGTTAACTCCGAGTACTTTCCGCTACCGGCACTGGCAATTGCCTGCAACGCGTCACGTTCAAGACGCGCAACAACGATATTGCCTTTACTATCACTGACAAAACCATCGCCACTGGGAATCGGCGCACCCTGCACAGTGCCAACCGCCAGCACCGATGTGAAAATACCCCGCTTCGCCAGGCTCGCGGCAACATTGGCAGCCGCACGGCTACCACTATCAGAAATCAACAGGATTTCACCCCGGGCCATTCCGGAACGGTTCAACAGCTCGGCCGCGAGTTTGAGTGCCCGGTCGGGGCGACTGCCGGAAACCGGAATTACATCCGGACGCAGTGCCGGCAACATATTTTTGATGGTATTGGTATCGCTGGTCAGTGGTGAGACAACAAACGCATCTCCAGCGTATGACACCAGGCCTGTTTGACCCTCCGAAGTCGCCTCGAGCATATCTGACAACCTGAAGTGTGCCTGCGCCAGCCGATTGGGCTTCAGGTCTTCGGCCAGCATTGAAAGTGATAGATCCAGTATCAGCACACGCGCATCGCGGGAAGTAAACGAACTGTCCGGTAGCTTTTGCCAACTCGGTCCGGCCAGTGCAATGGCGGCAATCAGCCATACCAATCCTGCCAGCCAGGGCCCGAAGCGGGACGGTTTTGCCGCTCCGTTGCCGACACTCAACCAGCGCAACAGATGAGCGTCGCAAACCTTGCTCCAGTCACCGGAAGGACGACGCAAACGGCGCCACACCAGCGGTAAAATCACGGCCAGTGGCAGCAGGGCAAGCCACAAGGGGCGTATAAAATGCAGTGGCAGATTATCTATCATGAGCCCAGCACACGCAGGTTGAATGGACGGATCGAAAACAGTGCCGCCATCAATGCCAGCACATAAGCGATACCCAGGGGCCAGTAAAACAGTTCATCTACGGGACGGATGGTCTCAACATCACTCTCGACCGGTTCAAGCTCATCCAGGATTTCGTAGATTTTTTCAAGACTCTTGGCATCACGGGCCCTGAAATAACGACCACCGGTCTGGTCTGCAATCGCCCGCAGGGTATCTTCATCAAGATCAGCAGAAGGATTGACCACACGGCTGCCAAAAAAATCCTGCACCATCATTTCATCCGCGCCTACACCCACGGTATAAACAGTCAATCCATCACGGGCAGCGAACCCGGACGCCTGCAAGGGCTGCACCTCTCCGGAAGTATTTGCGCCATCGGTTAGCAAAATCAGTACCCGGTCGGCTGCCGCATCATCCCGCAAACGTTTAACCGCCAGGCCGATGGCATCACCAATGGCTGTCTCGCGGCCGGCAAGACCGATCTCTGATTCATCCAGCAATGTTGCTGTCGTTTCGGTATCAAAGGTTAAAGGTGTCTGCAGGTAAGCGCGGCTGCCAAAAAGGATCAGCCCGACCCTATCACCGTGACGTCGTTGGATAAACTCGCCTGCAACTTTTTTAACGACCTTCAGGCGATTTACCGCAGTATTGTTCAAGACCATATCCTGGGTATCCATGCTGCCCGAAATATCGACGGCCAGCAGCAAATCCCGCCCGGTCACAGGTAGACTCTCGATCTTACCAACCCACTGTGGCCGTGATGCAGCAATAACCAGTAACAACCAGACCAGTGTGGCGACCAGGGCCAGCAACGGTCTGCGCATCCACCTGCCCTTCCCACCCGCCACTGACGAGAACCAGGGTACACGCAGAGCCTGTAAGTCACCCGAAGCTGAGGCCGGCATCAATAATCGCAACAACCAGGGAACCGGTGCCAGCAGCAACAGCCAGGGCCATGCGATGGAGAAACCGGTGGTGAGCAATTCTTCAGCCATGTTGCTTGATCCAATGGCGGGTCAACTCACTCATCTGATCAGGATCAAACTTTGGTGCAGGATCATATGGACCCGAAGCCAGCACAGCAAGTGATTCCGCCGATCGCCTATTCTTCATTTTTTCAATCAAAAAATCTGCCCATTCCTGACCATTCAACGCAGCACAGTGCTGTTCCGGGAAGGCTTTCACTGCGATGGTTTTGTAAATACGATTGAGCATGGACAGATAAGCTTGTGGTTCAACTTTGGGATCGAACATTACATTCAAATTATCAACCCAGCCCAGCATTTGTTTGCGCCGTTGATGAAGCCTGTAGCGTGCAAGCACACGGCGGCCCACCCAGGTCAATAAAACCAGCACCAACAATGCCAGCACCCACCATCCCGGCGCGGGCGGCCACCACGGGACAGCTTCTGCTGAGTGGATATCGCGTAATTCTGATAAAAGATCCGGATTCATACGCCCCGTCCGACCAGAAAACGCAATTCCCGACCCAGGACTTCCACGGGGTCATCGGATGTCTTTAATACCATCCAGCCACACTTGTGGCGTTGAAACATACGCCGGGGCACCTCACCATGCTCGGAGCTCATTTGATCAAATTGCCGGCGGGACTGCTCCTGGTGCGTATCAAGCATGGCGCTGTTTTCGCCGTCAGAAATTGGAAACCTGCCCGCAGGAAGAAACTCCTCCGCCGGATCCATCACCTGGCAACCGATCACATCATTGTGTTGGCGCAGACGCGACAGGTGACGATGACATTGTTCATCCAGGTTAAAGAAATCACTAATGATCAATACCAGGCTGCCGGGACGCACGGCGTGGCGGACGCGTTCAAGTGATACGGATAGTGGTTTTTGACCCTGGTGGGCAGTTTCCGGGTCTAGCCAGTCCACCAGTCCCCGGATGACACGCATGGCGCCTCTACGGCCACCGGTCGGACGCAATTCACGGTGATCGTCAGATGTAAACAGGAACGCACCAATTCGGTCACCACGCCGCACCGCAGCCCAGGCTACGGCAGCCGCCAATTGCCCGGCGGCAACGGATTTAAGCCGTTTGCGTGTGCCAAAGTAAAGACTGGGGCTGGCATCTACTACCACCAGTACCGGCCGTTCTCTTTCTTCCTGAAAAATCTTGGTATGGGGCTTGCCGGTCCGGGCAGTGACACGCCAGTCCATATTGCGAATATCATCACCTGGAAGGTAGTTGCGTGACTCCACGAAGTCGACACCCCGGCCACGGAAACGGGACCGGTAAGCACCCGCCAGCGAAGACGCCGCGGGGCTGTGCATCGGCAGGCTAAGCGCGTTGCAACGGGGTTTTAAAGCGATTAATTCGGAGGCACTTAAATGAATGCCATCCCCTGCAACATCGGTCATGGAACAGGAACCAGATCCAGTAAGCGGTTGACCAGTTCGTCAACTGTGACACCATCGGCTTCCGCTTCATACGACAGCAATACACGGTGCCGCAAAACCTCGTGTATCACCGCATGAATATCATCCGGTGAAACAAAATCACGGCCATCAAGCCAGGCCCTTGCGCGTGCGCAACGATCCAGTCCAATGGTGGCGCGCGGGCTTGCACCATAGCTGACCAGGCGGCCCAGGTTTTCGTCCCAGTCGCCGGGATTTCGGGTGGCCAATACCAGTTGCACGATATATTCCTGTAACGCCGGTGCCATGTGCAGATCCAGCACCTGTCTTTGCGCGTCAAATACCTGTTTCTGGGTCACGACCATTGTGGGTTCAGGCTTGATACCCAATTCATCACGGGCCTGGCCACGGGCCAATTCAAGGATATCCAGTTCCGCTTTTGCGTCCGGATAACCAATCGACACATGCATCAGAAAACGATCAAGCTGCGCCTCGGGCAACGGGTAGGTACCTTCCTGTTCGATCGGGTTTTGCGTGGCCATTACCAGGAAAAGGGGCGCCATCTTATAAGTGACGCTGCCAACGGTTACCTGGTGTTCGCCCATGGCCTCGAGCATGGCAGACTGAACTTTGGCCGGTGCACGGTTTACTTCATCTGCAAGGATCATGTTATGAAAAATCGGCCCCTGCTGGAATTCGAAAGTTCCTTCCTGTGGCCTGAAAATTTCAGTACCTGTCAAGTCAGCCGGCAACAGGTCGGGGGTAAACTGGATACGATGAAAATCACCTTCGATACGTTCCGCCAGCACCTTGATTGCCGTAGTTTTAGCAAGACCGGGCGCACCTTCCACCAATAGGTGGCCATTGCAAAGCAGGGCCATGACGAGGCGTTCCATCAATCTTTCCTGGCCAATGATGAGTTCGTTGGCTACCTTGCTGAGTCTTTTAAACGCCGCGCGTTCCGGGTGTTGTTCTATTTCTGTTTGTGGTTTTACTTCGGTAGATTCCATGTCTAAACCTGCAGTTGCCGCTTCATTAATGAAGCTGTGTATTTTATAGGTACGATACGGGGTGTTTTCAACCGTTCATCATCTCTCATATACCTGACGTTACATCAGTGTCAATGGTCACGAACGCTCTCGGATTGACCCTTTTTTACCTTTAGGAACCTCTGATCAATTCATGAACTCGTATCTTGCATCCAAAATATCCAGTTTCTACGTCGCCTAAAGCGCCTACTTTTGGTACAAATCTTGCCAATAGCCAGCTATTACCTGCGATTCGTGCCTCGCCTAAAGGCGCCTACTCCTGGTGAAACTGAACATTTTGAATCACAATTTACTTCGCTCAAAATCAATCAGAGATTCCTCAAAATTCAATAATCCTGTGGATCAACATCAACTGACCAGCGCACCTTGCGGGCGAAAGGCAGTTTTTGAATTTTCAACACCCACTCATCAAGCTGCCAGTGAAGGCTTGAACGCTTGTTTGCCTGTACCAGCAAGTACCAACGGGTTCGCCCGCTCCTGCGCTCCATCATGGCCGGGAAAGGCCCGTATATTACTGCTTCTCCAGCCGGAAAGATCTGTTTTGCCTGATCCAGAAATCGCCTGACATCATCTTTGAGTGGCGCATCTGAGCGCAACAGCGCCTGGTAACTGAACGGTGGCAGACAAGCTGTGCGCCGGTCAGCACTGATATTACCGGCAAAAGCCTCATAACCGGCAGTCAGCAAAGTAAGCAGGGATTCATGCTGCGGATAATGTGTTTGCAGAATCACCTCACCGGGTAACTGGTCGCGACCAGCGCGACCTGCCACCTGCACCATCAACTGCCCCATGCGCTCCAATGCGCGGAAATCAGCACTGTACAGGGCCTGGTCAAGATTCACTATGACTACAAGGGTTACCCTGGGGAAATGATGACCCTTGGCCAGCATCTGGGTACCCACCAGCAAACTGGATTCGCCTTCTTTGACCTGTGCGGCAAGCCGCTCGAACTCACCCTTTTTACTTACGCTATCGCGGTCAAAGCGTAGAAGAGGTGTTTCCGGAAAGTTTTTAGCCAATATCTGTTCCAGTTGCTCGGTACCCTCACCGGCTCCCTGCAAGGCATCGGCACCGCATGCAGGGCACATCACGGGCACCCGCACGAAACTGTCACAATGATGACATAACATCCGGTGACTGGCCTTATGCCAGGTCAGGTTGGCATCACAGTGCTGACATGCGCCATGCCAACCACACTCATGGCACAGGATGACCGGCGCATACCCCCGCCGGTTCAGGAACACCAACGCCTGCTCACCTTTCTCCAGCGTATCGGCAATAGCCTTCATGGCAACCGATGAAATGCCACCAGTCATGGTTTGTTGTATCAGATCAAGCACCCGCCAGCGTGGTTGTGCAGCACCGGTTGCACGCTGCCTCAGACGATGCCAGCTATACCGGCTGTTCACGGCATTGCTGTATGTCTCAAGCGACGGTGTCGCGGTTCCCAGCACCACGGGTATCGCCAGTCCGGACGCACGCTTGACTGCCACATCGCGACTGGAATACCGAAAACCATCCTGTTGTTTGAATGAGGCGTCGTGCTCTTCATCAAGGATGATCATTTGTAAATCAGGCATTGGAAGAAACAGGGCCGACCGGGTACCGATAACCAGGCGGGCGAGACCTCTCCTGGCCATTGCCCAGGCTTGCAGGCGTTGCCCTTCACTGAGGCCGGAATGGGTCACCACCGGCTCAAAGCCCAGGCGCTTCGTGAAACGATTGACCAATTGCGGGGTCAGGCCGATTTCAGGCACCAGCAACAGCGCCTGACCACCCTCACGCAGGACCTCCTCAAGCACCTGTAGATAGACTTCTGTTTTGCCACTACCCGTAATGCCGTCGAGCAAATGGCATTGAAACCCTCCCCGGCTAAGGCTGATGGCTTCCACGGCAAGCCTTTGCTCTTCCATCAATATTGGACCGGGACCGGGGTTCAAGCCGGCTGGTTGCTGAATTTCAGAATGAACCCATTGCTGTTCAAACAAACGGGCCAGAGTTTTACGCCACGTAGGTGCGAAGGCACGCAATTGGGTGTCCGTGGCCGGTCCCGCTTGTATCCTTTCAAGCAAGGCAAGCTGAGCTTTTATCCGACCCACGGGCTCCTGCAGGCGTGCTTCACCTGCGGGTGTCAGACGATATTGCACAGGTGCCGGGGGTATCAATCCACCGACCTTCCTGAGCAATGGTGGTAGGGCATTGAACACCACCTCGCCCGGCGCGTGCTTGTAATAACGCCAGCACCATTCAAGCAAACCCAGTAATTCGGCGGTCAATACCGTTTTGTCCCCGTCGGGATAATCGACAACCACGGCCAGCTTTTCGAGCGGCAAATCACTGTGGTCAGAAATCTCCACGACCACACCTACCAGTTTGCGGTGCCCGAATGGCACCACTACACGTTGCCCCGTTTGCGGAGCCGTGCTGTTTTCAGCGGGCAGATAGTCAAAAAGCTGTCTCAACGGCAGCGGCAGAGCGACCCTTAACACCGACTTTGTTGAAGTGGATTGCATAGCGATGAATTCTAGCAGTCAAGGACGGTAAGTTTGGAAATTTCGTCAGTCCGAATGCTCCCGGCAAGAAGAAACTATATGATGGTTATGGGAGTCAATCTCAGGTAGGCGGGAGATAACAGCATGCAAACTCATCGAATTCGGACCACGGTAGTTTTATTTACTGCCTTGATCAGCGTTTTGATCAATCAGGCCGGTTTTGCCTGCGACAAAAACCCAACCCTCACCGGCTTGGGAGACGCCACTTACACAGGCATTGAAGACGTACCAGTCACGTTGTCGAACGGACAATGGGAGGGACTTCCCTATATGGAAGACGGTGCGTCCAGACCCCGCATTGGCCTGCTCAAGGACATCTACTTTACGGGCGATCTGGATGCAGACGGGCAGGAGGAAACTGTCGCCATCCTGTGGCAAAGCGCAGGCGGAACGGGAAGCAATACCTATATCGCGGTGATGAAACCGGAAAACGATGGCTTCGAGAATATCTCCACCACCCTGATTGGTGATCGCGTTAAACTCAGGGGCGGAAAAATTGATTCCGGTAAAATATACCTTGATGTTCTGCAAGCGGGTGAGAGTGACCCGTTGTGTTGCCCCACACAACTTGCGACACGCAACTGGAATCTGAATGACAGGCAATTGGAAGAAAATGAAATGGAAGTGACCGGCAAACTTTCCCTGGACGCACTGAAGGGAAGCGAATGGCTTTTGTCCCGTATAGACAACGGGCAACTGTTGGCTGAGGACACCGTGGTCACCCTGTCTTTTGATGCAGCGCGAATTTCAGGTAAAAGCGCCTGCAATCGTTATTCCGCAAGCATCGAAGAAGGTGAAAACCCGGGCGACATCCTCATAGGCCCCACCATGGGTACCAGGATGGCATGCCCGGACCACCTGATGAAGATGGAGAGCTTATATCTTGCAGCACTGGCACAGGTCACGAGTTTCAGTTTTCACACTGGCCAGCTGGTGTTAAATGGACAGAAAGCAGATGGAACCGGGGTTTCGATACTTTTTAAACCTACGGGGACACTCAGCAAATAGTGCTATAAATCAACGCGGCGGTTTCGATACAAGACAATGAAACTTTTGCTCAAGTTGTTTCTGATTGCATGTTTTCTTTGTGCAGGTATCTATTTGGCAACACCATTATGGTTGTCACACGTGCTCGCCAGGCAATTGCCTGCGGGTTGGCAACTGGAAGAACTGCAAAGCGGCTATCCGGGTTTGGCTGGAATCAATATTGACCTGTTGCGTCTCAAGGGTGAGTTTGGGGTTGCCGGTTTGTCACTTTCATCATCTGACCTTCGTTTTGAATACCAGGGTCTAAAATCGGATATCGGCCTGGTTGTCCTTGATGTCTATTTGCATCCTTCCGAACAGCTTTCTGCTAACTCTCTCACGCTGGATGACCTGTCACTTCCCGTTACGAAGTTAACCGGCAAGCTGCCGCAGCTATCAGTCAGTAAAATGCGCGTGGCTTTGCATCGGGTAACCGGTATACATGATGAAGCAACCCGGCCCATGCTACTGGACTTCGAGGCCTTTGATTTAACCCCCCGTTCCGACCAGGGTTTTCACCTTGCCAGCCAGGTGACCATTGCAGAATCGCCGCAGCTCAGAGGCCAGCTTGATGTCGATGTAAACCCGAACCTGATCAATGCCATCATGCGCTTCCCAACCAGTACAGATTTGAAACCATGGCTGACCCTGGAAATAGAACAGGAAGAACTGCCGGCGAAAACCACGACCCGATTAAAAACCGTTCTTGACGCCGAATCGGCCAACCGCGAATGGCTTGATTCGATATTGGCGGACAGCACTGGACAGGTAATCACCCAACTGGGTGGCAAACTCGAGATGGATGCGAATCTTTCAGGCCATGATCGGCAGAGCATTGAAAAACTTTCGCTGACCAGCAAAAACCTGCGACTGGTATCCGACAGTGGAGCACTTGACCTCAACGTGGAAATGCTGGCAAACCGTGAAGGGGAAGACATCGCCATAGACCTGCTGACACCGGCCATAATCGAATACCAGGGCAAGACCGCCTGGATTGATGACTTACTCAAGCAGGTCATTCCAGAACTGCAACTAACACCCGGTTCCCAGGCAAGGGTGTTATCAGAGCTTGGTTCTGACAGCAGTTTTTTATATCGGCCCGGCAGTGTGCCCTCTGCCAGGTTTAATGGCGATATCAAGATCAACCTGAGTTCCAGCACGGAAAACCTCACAGTACAATCAAGCGGTATACAGATAGAGGTGGGCGACCTGCACAAACCGGAATCAACTACTGCAAATGGCCTCATTACTCTTGCCTGGGAGGTGAACGCACCCTTCTCCTACACCTCCAAAGACCTGCGATTGGACGCGGACAAACTGTCCATTGCGGCTGAACTGGAAACAAGCGGTGGAAAGTTCGTCAGCAAAGGTAGCGGTGAATTAAACCAGGTTCATTTAGCGGCACAGGACATTTGGGTAGAAAAAGTTGAAACAACATGGCAGGAGTTGGATCTTATCGGTCTGACCGGAAAGCTGGGCACCCGTACACACGGTTTTTCCTCCGGGTTTGACGATAAGACATGGACCGGTTTCGACTTTGATATCAATTACACTTTGCCCGGCAAGAATAATGTAAACGGTGCCGGCATCGTAAAATTTGCCGGTGGCCAGGATTTCCCGATCGAATTCACCGGCAACACAGAAGCCCAGCGTTGGAATATCAAGCTGTTACCCGCGACCATTAAGCTTACAAAACTAAGAAAATTGCTTTCAGTCGCCCACTATCAGCTACCGGATTCAATCAAGCTGACAGATGGTTTTATCGATTTACAGGGTGATGTGCTGGTGGATGATGAAATTACTGCCAAAATGCTGGTTAGTGGTCATGAAGTTGGGGCTTCTATGCTCAAGAGCAGTGCCCGCCAAACCAATTTCACGTTCGCTTCCGGTTATGACAAGGCACCCTGGGCAAGTGGTCCGGTATACATTGAGACGATAGCACTGGCAGGTGGCATTGAAGCGTCTCAACTCAGATCGGAATTTGAACTTGATAATACCGGACAAATTGCGCTGAGAAACCTTAATGCGAAGGTCTTTGACGGTCAACTCAAGCTATCCAGCATGCAATTTTCAGAAAACCGGATTGAAGACTCCACCATTGAGCTCAGTCACATCAACCTGGGGCTGTTGTTGGCGTATGCCGATATCGATGGTTTGGAGGGAACCGGTTATCTCGACATTTCTCTGCCTGTAGGCAGTGATCAAAGTGGTTTCCAGATTAAGAACGGAACTTTCCGCTCAACTGGCCCGGGTCGGCTTGCCTATACAAAGGAAGGCATAGCAGGTAGCAATATCGGTCTGAAGGCACTGGAGAATTTTCAATACAAGGAACTTTCAGGAACACTGAACTACGAGGCCGATGGCAATTACGTGATAACAATCCGTCTTGATGGGAAGAACCCGGATTTGTATGGTGGACATCCCGTGGTGTTCAATTTGAATGTGAACGGTTTACTCCCCGAGCTATTCGAGGCCATGTTTATGACCGGGAGTTTTGAAGAATCAATTTTGAAACAGATCAAAAGTCGATAGCATGCTGACAGTTGTTCAGGCAGAATTCAGGACAAGCTGTTAGTGTATGTCATATTGAAAGAGCAAATCGGTGGTGGTGCAATGAATAGATTAATGATTCTGGTAGCTATATTATTTCTGGCTGTGGCATGCACGCCGACCGTCAAGATTGAGGCGCCCGACAAGCCGATTGAAATCAATATGAATATCAATATCAAACACGAAATTCTGATTAAAGTTGAAAAACAGGTGGAAGAACTGCTTGATGACGACTTGTTCTGATACCGGGACCTGACAGGGAAACCCCAGACAGAATGAGCTTACCCGGGATGAATGGAAGAAACGGAAGCATGATGATGAACTCAAACAAATGGATCAGACAGATTTTTGTAATGCTGCTTATCAGCCTGATGACGGTCTCAGTTGCCGTAGCCGCAAGTCCGTTGACACAACCCAAGGCGGATGGCTTGATCGGTGAGCAGGCCGACGGGTATCTGGGCATTGTGGCGCAAAACGTCCCTGCGGATATCAAGAAACTGGTTGCTCAAGTGAACGCCCAGCGTAAGGCCGGTTATCAGAAAATAGCCGCAAAGCAAGGCACCGGTCTCACCGAGGTCGAAAAGGTAGGTGGTAATACCGCCTATGAGAAAACCAGCAGGGGCAACTACTTTCGTGATGCAAACGGAACCTGGCATAAGAAATAGCACCAACAAAACCGTAAGGTGCGTGACTTGTCACGCACCTTTTTCCGCCAAACTGAATTAATAAAAATACTCAATCGCAATAACAGGGGAGCAATCATGGAATCAACAGGATTGATCGCATTTTTAATTATTGGCGCCATTGCAGGCTGGTTGGCAGGTATCCTGATGAAAGGGGGTGGCTTTGGTCTTCTGGGAAATATGGTTGTCGGTGTCATTGGTGCGTTTATCGGTGGTTGGGTGTTCAGCCTGTTAGGCATTTCGGCGGGCGGCATGGTTGGTTCAATCGTCACCGCAACCATCGGTGCAGCAATATTATTATATGCCGTACGAGTGATTAAAAAAGGGAAATAACGAATCGTACACGCGTATGCCGGTGCGTAATGAATTACGCACCCTACGGTTTTCTTTGCTTAGTTTGAAGGTTTACGGGTGGCTACGAATGCGCCGCGTATATCACCTTCGTGATAACCCGTCGCCCGGTCCGTTGGATAGAGACCAGCCAGCACCAGGCTGACTTCCGGTGAAAGCTCTGTTCCATGGCAGCTTAGACAGACAGCACTCGTGGGTATTGCCTTCATAAAGCGAAATTCCTGTTCACCATCAACATTGACAGTTTCTGACCAGGCAAGACTGCCAATGTCTTTACCTTCAGCCTGTTGCTGCTCGAAATCTTTCAGGACAGCGGTTTGCCATTCATTGGGCAAGTTGGCGGGATTACGGTTGTTAAGACTCACCCGGCTCAAGTGCAAACCTTGTTCGGCAGCCACTTTTTGAGTGATTGGCATGGCTTGCGTGTTGCACACGCCAATGGCCGCAACAGGTCCGCCGATCTGCATGGCAACCTTCAGTTCTGATTGTAAGGCAGTGGCTAATTCCTTGATTGCAGCTTTTGCGGCAGCAACTTCCGTGTCCATATCGGGTTGCTGGTCACTACTGCAATCCAGGGTGAACATGACGAGACATAGTCCCAGTAGAATCTGTTTCATGAATACTACGTTCTGAAGTTTGGGGTGGGTAAATTATATCCTGCCAGGGGCGGATAAAAAACCGGTGCGTAATGAATTACGCACCCTACGGTTAATTAAGGCTTTCGGGCAGCTTGTTTTTATCCAGCAATGAAAAGTGCCTGGCCAGTGCCGGCTCATCGGAACCGAGCTCGATCATGTCACCGACGATACGAGCTGACTCACGCAATAACAGGTCGGGACGGTCATCGTCTTCATCTTCATCTTCGTCTTCATTGGCCGCCGCAACTGCCTCACTGACCGTCACTTCAATTGGCTCATTTACAACAGCCAGTTCGTCAGATTCATCCAGCAACGGACCATTGTCCTTCCTGGCGGCTTTCCTCGCAGCACGCTTGGCCTCATCTTTTTCCAGTTCTTCCCGGCGTGTGGTTTCGAGCAACGAAATTTCTTTCTTGTCTTTATTGAGATTGTATTCCTCTACATCACTGAGCAACCAACCAAACTCCTGATCACTTGCAATCCTGTCCTGATAACGGAAGTCTGTCACGGCGACCATACGATCCAAGTCCCCTTCACGCTCGTAAGTGGCGGTCGGAATACTGGTCCAGGGTAAGGCATTGTCGAGTGAACGCTCTCCATATTCCTCGGGGTCACCTGCTGATGGAAACTGGATATCAGGCACAACACCACGGTTTTGTGTCGAGCCTCCATTGACACGGAAAAACTGTGCCATGGTGATTTTCAACTGCCCCATCTTTCCTGCGTCGCTGGGCGCTGCGTAATCATCGAGATCTACCAGGTTCTGCACGGTGCCCTTACCGAAGGTGGTTTCCCCGATGATCACACCACGGCCGTAGTCCTGGATAGCCGCAGCAAAAATTTCTGAGGCGGAAGCGCTGTAACGGTTGACCAGGACGGCCAGCGGCCCATCCCATGCCATACCGGGATCGGTGTCTTCCTCGGTACTGATACGGCCACTGGAATTGCGTACCTGAACGACCGGACCTTCGTCTATAAACAGACCGGTCAGTGTCGTGGCTTCAAGCAATGAACCACCACCATTATTCCTCAGGTCAACAACCAGGCCCTTGATACCCTCGGTCTGCATTTCATCGATCAGTCTTCTGACATCACGTGTACTGGAACGGTAATCCGGGAGGTTTTTGGCACGACCGTTGAAGTCCAGGTAGAACACTGGCAGGTCAATAACTCCAACCTTGACCACTTCATCATTTTCACCCGGCACTTCGATGATGCGGCTTTGTGCAGCCTGCTCTTCCAATTTAACTTCGTCACGCACGATCTTGATTATTTCAGTCGGACCGTCAACACCGGTATCCTCGTGAAGGACCTCAATCCGCACAATGGTATGCTTGGCACCACGGATCAATTCAACGACATCATCAACCCTCCAGCCAACAACATCTTCCAGCTTCCCGCCTTCTCCCTGGCCGACTGCGAGCACCTTGTCTCCGGCCTTGAGGTTACCTTCTTTGTCTGCCGGACCGCCCGGGACAACACTGGCAATACTGGTGTATTCATTTTCGCGGCCTAACAGAGCACCGATACCTTCCAGTGACAAGCGCATGGAGATTTCAAAATTCTCAGATCTGCGGGGTGACATATATGCGGTATGAGGCTCTATAGATTGTGCAAAAGCATTCATGAAAAACTGGAAAATATCATCGGAGTTCAACTCTGAAATACGCCGGTCCAAATTTTCATACCGGTCATCGAGGGTTTCTATGATGTCCTCATCTTCCTTGTCGGTAAGACGCAAGCGCAGATAATCATTCTTGACACGAAAACGCCAGAATTCATCAAGCTCCGCTACCGAATCTGCATATTTCTCTTCGCTGCGATCCCATAAATAATTTTCATCAATGGTAAAGTCCATGGGTTGTTCAAGCTGTGCACGGGCAAATGTGACCCGCTCCTTTACGCGTTCAACATAAACATTGAACATTTCATAGGCAGGAGTTGGATCAGAGTGCTGTAGAGCGTCGTCAAGACGCAGACGATATGGTGCAAAGGTTTCAATGTCGGTGGCAAGGAAGAAACTGTAATTGGGGTCGAGCAATTCGAGATATCCGTCAAAGATCATCTCGGAAAGTTCGTCATCAAGACGGGTATCTTTATAGTGCCAGTTGGCCAGAAATTTAGTTGCCAGGTTACTGCGCAGGCGCTGTTCCAGACTGGGCTTGAATGTCACCTGTTCCGCCGGTTGTGTGACCGCCCAAACCGAGGTGCTTACCAGTAATACCAATAAAAACTTGATTGCTCTCAAACTCATTTACTCCAACATCTATTGACCACGATAAACCATTTACCGTCTAGCTAATGACCACAAACCCGGCGATGAGTTGCCGAGATTGCGTAATTCTGCAAACTATTTAATCACTTGGCAAAGCCAGGACGCAAGGGTCAAAAGTTTAGACGAGCTAATCAAGCGACCAAAAAGCCCCCTTTTCGAGCGTATGATTCAACTCACCAGGCCGGATTCCTCTGCCATCAAATCGGCGTGGTACGAGGATCGAACCAACGGCCCCGAGGCGATGTGCGTAAAACCCATCTCATAACCTAGTTTAGCAAGTTCCTCAAATTCTTCAGGTGCCCAGTATCGCAATACAGGATGGTGGTGCGGTGTCGGTTGCAGATACTGACCAATTGTCACCATATCGACATCATGGTCCCGCAGGTCTTTTAATACCTGTTCAACCTGCTCGCGGGTCTCACCGAGACCCAGCATGATACCCGACTTAGTCGGTATGTCAGGGTGCTGTGCTTTAAAATTCCTGAGCAATTTCAACGACCAATTGTAGTCTGCTCCAGGTCTGACATTTGGATATAAGGGCTCAACGGTTTCAAGATTGTGGTTGAAGACGTCCGGTGGTGAAGTAGCAAGAATGTCCAAAGCCCGTTCCATGCGGCCTTTGCCACGGAAATCCGGCACCAGTATCTCCAGCTTGATATCCGGGCTCAATTCCCGGATACGGCTCAGGCAACGCACATAATGTTCCGCGCCGCCATCACGCAGATCATCACGGTCAACCGAGGTAATCACCACGTAACGCAGTTTCATATCCTGAATAGTTTGCGCCAGGCTTTCAGGCTCATTTTCATCCGGTGCATTGGGCCGGCCATGGGCAACGTCACAAAACGAACATCGACGGGTACAAATTTCACCGAGTATCATGAAGGTGGCTGTGCCCTTGTTGAAACATTCATGAATATTCGGGCAAGTCGCTTCTTCACATACGGTTACCAGGCGGTTATCACGCAGGCGTGATTTGAGTTTGGCAACAGCGTTTCCCGCGGGCAGACGTACGCGAATCCACGAAGGTTTGCGTAAAACCGGGGCATCCAGATCGAATCGGGCTGTATTGCGGGCCAGTTTGTCGGCACCCAGTTCTTTAACACCCGCATCTTTTGGGGGAGTTAAATGGATAGGTATTTTGTTCTGATCAGTCACTTAATCTTTCATCCTGTTTTCCGTCCGTCTGAGGGCAGACCGCCCTCCACCAGGCAGAACCGGTGATTGTAGCCTAAGACTTTACTCAAACCGTTAATAAGTCGATCTTCAACTTCGGTCATGGAAACCTCGGCAAGTGCAGACAGGTTGGTTACCTGCAAACCCTCAAAACCGCAGGGATTTATCCGCTGAAAAGGTTCCAGGTCCATGTTGATGTTAAATGCGAGACCATGAAACGATTTGCCCCGCCGAATTCGCAGACCAAGTGAAGCAATTTTAACACCATCGATATAGACACCCGGTGCACCCTTCAAAGTCTGTGCATCTACCGCGTAACTTTTCAACACATCGATGATTGTCTGCTCGATTCCCGTAACCAGCGCGCGGACACCCATCTGCATTCTCTTAATATCAATCAGTGGATAAGCCACAATTTGCCCGGGGCCGTGATACGTCACCTGCCCGCCGCGATCCACCTGGATCACGGGGATATCACCCGGTGCCAAAACGTGTTCTGCACGACCGGCCTGACCCTGTGTGAATACGGGCGGGTGCTCCACCAGCCACAGTTCATCCGGGGTATTTACATCCCGGTGGTCAGTAAATGACTGCATGGCCCGCCAGACGGGTTCGTATTCCATTAAACCCAGGCGCCGGACGAACAGGTCTGATACCGGCATCAGAGTGCGACCAATACCTGCTCGCAGTCGGTCAAATCCTGGTAGATACGATCCAGTTGAGCTTTTGAGACAGCTTCAATGGTCACGGTCACTGAAAGGTAACTACCCGCACTGCTCATGTTGGTTGTTACCGGTACTCCGGTAGAAATTTCGGCATGCTTTAAGATGATTTTTGTTACCAGGGCTTCAAAATCACCATCATCGCGACCCATCGCCTTGACGGGAAACGTGCATGGGAACTCGAGCAGGGTTTCCTGCTGGTCCGGACCGTTTTCAGGTGGGTGCATTGAAGCCATCAATCATCACCAAATAAACCACCGATCCACATGCTCATGCCATCCCATGTACGACCAAAAAACCCGGCTTCGGGTACGGCTTCCAAAGCGACCAGACCACGGCTGGTGATTTCTGAATCCTCAAGACGGATAGATATCTGTCCAACCTCTTCACCCTCGGCAAACGGCGCAATCAACTCGGGACGCATCTCAACCTGTGCGTCGAGATCTTCGTAGCGCCCTCTCGGTATGGTGACAAAAAGCTCATCTTTAATTCCAAGCTTTATCTGATCGGCCTCACCTTTCCAGACTTTACCCTGAGCCAATTCCTGGCCGGCCTTGTATAACTGGATGGTCTCAAAAAAACGGAACCCGTAGTTAAGCAAACTCTGACTTTCGTTGACGCGCGAAGACTCTGAGCCGGAACCGAGTACCACGCTGATCAGGCGCATGCCATCGCGTTTGGCCGAAGACGCCAGGCAATAACCCGCTGCCTCTGTATGGCCTGTCTTTAGTCCGTCAACCGCTGGATCACGCCACAGCAAATTGTTGCGGTTGTGTTGACGTATGTTATTGAAACTATATTCTTTTTCTGAATACCAGCGATAGAATTCCGGAAAATCCTCAATCAGTGCGGCACTCAGGATCGCCACATCCCGGGCCGTGGTGTAGTGGTCCTCGTGCGGCAAGCCGGTGGAATTCGTAAAGTGACTGTTGGTCATGCCTAACTGCGTCGCATAGTGGTTCATCAACCCTGCAAAAGCCTCTTCCGTTCCGGCCAGGTGCTCTGCCAGTGCCACGCTGGCATCATTGCCCGATTGGATCACCATACCCTTTATCAGCTGCTCAATTGTCGGCTGCATTGAAGGCTCGATAAACATACGTGAACCGCCGGTACGCCAGGCTGTTTCACTGACAGTAACGGTATCGGCCAGATTGATATTGCCACCTGCCAGCTCCGTGAATACGACATAACTCGTCATCACCTTGGTAATGCTGGCGGGTTCAACCGGCATATCAGGATTACTCTCCACCAAAACATAACCACTATTGAAATCAACCAGGATGTAACTGTTCGCACCAAGTGACGGTGCCGCCGGTGTTGGCAGCCCCTTGGGAGGTGTTGGCGTCGGTCGCGGTGGACTTTGCGCCATCACAGCAAGTGGCATTGCGATGGCAATCGCGATAATCAAAAGGATTTTCTTCATGATCAATAATTATTCCGTTAGTAAAAGCCGGGTTCTACTCAAAAATTCTAGCGACTTACTGTATGCGGGCGTTCATACCCCAGTTCAACTACGCGCCGAATGCTGGCTTCTATTTCCAAGTCTGAAGCATACGGCCCTATCCATACCTTGTACAATCCCCGGCTTTTTTGGACCGAGACAGGCTTCAGTTGCGCAGCCATCATTTTTCCCGCCAGGTTTTCTGCGGTTTTACGCTTGCCGAACGCTCCAACCTGTAAAAATGTTCCATCGGCCACCTTTACGGCAACGCGTTTCGACGTATTCACATCAATTGTACGGACATCAATGCGTGCAGTGCCGGTTTGATCCACACCCAACTTGATGGCTGCAGCATAAGACAGATCGATGATGCGGTCTTCATGGAATGGGCCGCGGTCATTGATTTTCACAATCATCTTGCGGCCATTATCCAGATTGGTGACTTCTGCATAGGTTGGCAAAGGCAGGCTTTTATGCGCCGCAGTGGCCAGGTGCATATCATAGGGCTCGCCACTTGAAGTGCGACGGCCATGAAATTTGCTTCCATACCACGATGCAATGCCGCGTTCGTGATAACCCTTGCTGCTTGGTAACACCGTATAGGTCTTACCCAGCACGGTATAGGGGCTATGGTTGCCATAGCGGGCCCGCGGTTCATCTACAGGTACTGCATCATGGACATCCGCAGCCGTGATTCTACGGCTTGAAGGACCATCGCCCGGCTCTGCTTTGTCTTTCTTTCCCGCACAGCCCGCCTGCAGTAAAACTGCAACGGCCACCACAAAAATCAGTCTTTTCATCAGGATTCGTCCATACCATTTTTGATTTCCTGACTCAACTCGTAGACGGCCATCGCATATCGCGGACTGCGGTTATAACGGGTAATTACATAAAAATTCTTAAAGGTCAGCCAATAGGTATTGCGCTTTTCTTCAACCAGTTTCAAAACCGCTGCGGGTAAATCCGGTGGTAATTCATTGGAACTTCTGAAGCCCTTCTCCTGCCACTCGGCCACTGTCAGCGTCGGCGTGAGATTTCTTGATGATATTTCATCGAAGGCGGCATCAGTTGATGCAAGCGCGCGCCGTGTAACCGGTTGCCCTGCCTGCCAGCCATGACGGTGCAGGTAGTTGGCAACACTGCCAACAACATCGGGGGTTGAACGCCAGAGATCACGTCTGCCGTCTTCATCGAAATCCACCGCGTACTCACGGTAACTGCTGGGCATGAATTGCCCCATACCCATTGCACCCGCGTATGAACCGGTGACTTCGGCAGCAGGCAGTTCTTCCTCTAAGGCAAGCTGCATGTATTGCATCAACTCACTGGAAAAAAACGGCGAACGGTCAGAGGACAGACCCTCGGGATAATAAAAACCCAGCGTAACCAGAGCATCAATAATGCGATAGTTGCCAGTAATGCGCCCGTAAAATGTCTCCACACCTATGATCGAAACAATGATTTCTTCATCCACGCCAAATTTCTCGGAAGCAGCCGTGATCAACTCGCGATTCTCCTTCCAGAAATCAACACCTTCACTTATCCGTTTATCGGTCAGAAATATAAGCCGGTACTCATGCCAGGGCTTGCCTTCAGCGGGGCGGGAGATGGCATCAACAATGGACTGTTTGTATTCAGCCTCAAGCAGCAGTCCCCGAACTTCGCTTTCGGGCAGGCCATATTCCGAGGCCGCGCGTGCTACAAATTCATCCGTGCCCGGATGCTCCGCGGCAAGCACAGGTACACAAAAAAGCACCAAAAAAAGAAATTTTCGCATTAAAAAAGGTTTCCGGTCTGGTTAGTTAAACGGTATTTACGGTGTCCAGTAAGAGAGTTTACCCGAACGGCGAACAAAAACCGCCATTACAAGTTACAAAAAACCAAATCCAACATGCCCTTAACCCGCATGTTGCACCAGTCTCGCGAGTTCTGGCGAAGGACGGGGGCGACTGGGCGCCGGGCTGGACTGAAACTAATAGCCATAGCTATTGGTTGAAGGAAGCCCAAGTCCAGACGCGTCCGAACAAGCCAGATTCGTGATACTGGTGCAACATGCGGGTTCTACCCCGTAATGAATTTTCTGTGACCGTATATGGACATCATCATGCCGAAACCCGCCAACAGTGTCACTGCAGAGGTACCGCCATAACTGATCAGCGGCAAAGGCACACCGACTACAGGTAATACCCCTGACACCATACCGCCGTTTACCAACACGTATACAAACAAGGTCAGGCTCAACGCCCCTGCCAGTAACCTGGATCCGGTATCACGGGCAATGCTGGCAATGTACAGACCACGTGCAATGAGCAGCACGTATGTCAGCATCAATAATGCAACACCGATCAGACCGAACTCCTCGGATAAGACGGCCAGGATAAAGTCGGTGTGGCGTTCCGGAATAAATTCAAGGTTCGACTGGGTGCCTTTCAACCAGCCCTTACCTGTTATGCCACCTGACCCAACGGCTATTTTTGACTGGATAATATTCCAGCCGTGACCCAGCGGATCGGCCTCAGGGTTCAGAAAGGTGCGAACCCGGTCGCGCTGATATTCCTTCATAACCAACCACAACACCGGGGCCGCAGCGGTGGCCAACCCTGCAAAACCAAACAACAACCGCCATCGCAGACCGGCCAGGTAGAGTGTAAATATACCGCTGGCGGCAACCAGGAGTGCAGTACCAAGATCTGGTTGCTGGTAAATTAACAGCGTGGGAATCAACAGTATTCCGAATACTACACCGCTTGACCGCCAGTCCGGTGGTAACACCCTCGAATGTAAATACCAGGCAACCATCATTGGCACCGCCAGCTTCATCAGCTCGGAAGGCTGAAAGCGCAGCACACCGAAATCCAGCCAGCGCTGCGTACTGCGTCCAACGCCCAGCACCAGTGTTGCGAGTAGCATCGCAACGCCAAGACCATACAACCACGGTGTCCAGGCCCTCAGAACCCGTGGCGGCACCTGGCTGATGATCAGCATGAGAACCAGGCCGAAACCAAGACGTATTGCCTGTCGGTTTACCACAGCCATGTCCTGCCCGGAGGCGCTGTACAAAACGACCAGCCCGAAAATGATGATCAACAACAAGAGGATCAGCATGACCGGGTCCAGGCGTGGCGCTCCAACCCATGCCGGTAAAAGGCGTCTCATGGCGGTGTCTCCCGTTCCAATTCCTGATCCAGCCAGGCGTCAAGTGTAAGCCGTGCGACGGGCGCCGCCGCTGTTGAACCACCACCGCCATGCTCAACAACCACCGCAATTGCGATCCTGGGTGCTCCCACTGGCGCAAAAGCGATAAACCAGGCATGGTCCCGAAGGTGTTCAGCTATTTCGCTTTGGTCGGCTTTTTTCCCCGCTGCAAGTTGATACACCTGTGCGGTACCGGTCTTGCCACCGGTGCGGAAATGGGCATCTACAGCAACTTTTCTTGCGGTGCCACGTGAGCCGTTAACCACAAGGTCCATACCTTCCAGAATGGTTTGCCAGCCCTGCGGGTCGCGCACCGGTATCTGCAATTCGACCGGGGCGCGGACGCGTTTTGCCTTTGCTAGCCCTGCGGGCTTGGCTGCATACAAAAGCCTCGGCGCGTAACGCGTGCCACCATTGACCAGGGCTGAAACCGCATTAGCCAATTGCAGCGGTGTTACCACATTGAAGCCCTGGCCTATTCCCGCAATGACCGTTTCTCCGGGATACCAGGGCTCTTCAAGCGTCGCACGTTTCCATGCACGCGACGGTAACAGGCCCTTGCCTTCACCCGGAACATCAATACCCGTTGCCGATCCAAAACCAAATTGTGCGAGGTAGTCATGCATCCGGTCGATACCTATGTTCATGGCCAATTGGTAAAAATAGGTATTCACCGACTGCTCCAGGGCTGAACGTATATCCACCCAGCCATGACCCGTATCCTTCCAGTCACGGTAGGGACGACCGTAACCCTGAATATAGAACTTACCATTTGAAAACACCCGGGTCTCGGGTGTAACCACGCCCAGTTCCAGACCGGCGAGACCGACGAAGGGCTTTAACGTGGACCCCGGCTCATAACCACCATTAAGTGCACGGTTGAACAACGGCCGTCCGGGTGTATTCAGAATTTCATTGTAGGCTTTCTGGCTAATGCCATTCACGAAGAGATTCGGGTCATAGGCTGGTTTGCTAACCAGGGTAATAACGCTGCCATCAACCGGATCTATGGCAACCACTGAGCCCGTGCGATCACCGAGGGCATCCCAGGCTGCCTGTTGTACAGCGACATCAATGGACAGAACAAGATCCGTCCCGGGTATCGCATCCTCACGCTCCAACACTCTCAGCACCCGGCCGCGGACGTTGGTTTCGACGCGTTCAAAACCGCTGACGCCATGCAATTCCTTTTCCTGAAACTTCTCTATACCAATTTTACCGATGGTACGTGTGCCACGATAATTGCCCTCATCCACACTGGCAATGTCATCTTCGTCCAGACGTCCGGTATAACCCAGAACGTGGGTTAACAGTTCACCATATGGATAGTGCCTGGATAAATAGGGGACTACATCCACACCGTGAAACCGGTGCCGGTTGACCGCGAAGCGTGCGACTTCATTTTCGCTCAGGTTGAATTTCAACGGAACGCTGTCGAACAACCGGTAGTTTCGACGTGATTTATGAAAGGCCTTCCTGTCGTCTTCGCTCAGGTCGATCAGAATGGTCAATTCGTCGAGTAGTGCTTCGAGCCCCGACAATTTTCCGGGTACCATCTCCGGCACTATTTCCAGCCGGTAAGCCGGTCTGTTTTCGGCAATCACCCGGCCCCGCCGATCATAAATGACACCCCGGTTGGGTACGACCGGACGTACCGCTACACGGTTGTTTTCCGAGCGGGTTGCGAAACTGTCAAATGCAAAAATCTGCAGCCAGACATAACGCCCAAGCAGGGCCAGGATACACAGGACAATACAAACAAACCCCACCCATGCCCTGTGTTTGAACAGTATTTGCTCATCCCGTTCATCCTTGATTGCGCGATGACCTTTATAACTAATCACGTCTTGTGTTGACGTGTCTTGGCACGTACCCGATCAAGTAAAAGAAACAGCCAGGGCCATAAGGCCATACCTACCAGGGGTGGCAACCAGTACTTCCAGGTCGGAAAGGGCTCGCCCAGCAGCACGGTTATCCAAATCAGGATAATCCGGTCATTAACCAGCAAAGCTAACACACTCAGTGCTTGCTGCCAGGGTGGAAAAAACCGCAGTCGTGAACGGAAGTGCTGCACCAGGAAAACCATGACCACGAGGCTTAGCGCGTGCAGACCCATCAGGCTGCCACTGAGGATATCCAGAACAAGGCCAATCAGGAAGGCCAGACCCAGGCTGATGATGTCCTGGGTCTCCAGTGACCAGTAAATCACCACCAATGCCACCAGGTAAGGCTTGAACGGCCACAACACCCCGGGCAACGGTATCAGCGAGAACAATACTGTAACCAGGATTGTCAGAAATATCAGGCGGCGGCTTTCACGTCTGGTTCTCATGGTTGTTCAACCGGCATTGGTTCAACTGCTTCCTGCGGATTAATGAGCAACACCTCCCGTCCGCGGTCAAGCGCAGCAAATGGCCGCATATAAACCATGGCGAAGGTCCCGCCGCCATCACGCTCCACGCGCTCAACTTCACCCACAGGAAAACCGGGAGGAAAACGATCACCGAGGCCGGACGTGACGATCAGGTCACCGGGACTGACATCCGCTTGTAATGGCACATGGGGCATCAGCAAGTGGCTTGTTTCACCACTTCCAAATGCAACCGTACGCAATCCGGTCCTGTTTATCTGTACCGGCAGGGCGTGGTCCGGGTCGGAAATCAGCCGCACGGTTGAAAAGTGCCTGTGTACTTCCTCTACCTGACCGACGATACCCAGGCCGTTAATGACTGCCTGACCGATGACCACACCGTGTTTTTCACCCCGGTTAATCCAGATCTTGTGAGAGAACGGATCGAGATCTACCCTTAGCATTTCCGCGAATTGGAAAAGGTAGGCCCTGCCACTGGTTGCCCCTAGCAAGTCTCTTAATCTTTGATTTTCCTGCTGAAGGGCCGACTGGGTTTGCACTGAACCGGAAACCATTAGCAATTGCTGCAAAAGCTGCTGGTTCTCGGCGATCAGGTCAGTGCGTTCACGCGTACGTAATTCAACCGACTGCAATGTCCTTGCCGGCCATCCGGCGACGTGGAAAACGGGCTCAAATGCAAGCTCCATCGCGCTGCGTATGCGGGGAACATAGTGTCCAAGCTGATCCATGAACATCAACACGATGGACAGCAGGATATATATCATCAAACGTGCAGTGCGTGAGCCTTCCGCGCCGAACCAGCGACCGGGACCTGATGATTCTGAATGTGCCAAGTTCTTATCGCATACCCGGATAGTCAGGCGCGATCGCCTGACACGGTATGTCCTTTAAGTTCTGGTTAAGTGCCGGGTATGATCGTCGGAGCGATGAAATAGCAACATGCTCCTAATTCGTGGTGAAAAAATCACCGTGGTTTTCATCCATCATCTCCAATGCCCGGCCACCGCCGCGCGCCACACAGGTCAGTGGATCATCCGCCACGAATACCGGCAGACCGGTTTCCTCGGCAATCAGGCGATCAAGACCTTTTAGCAACGCTCCACCACCGGTCAGCACGATACCTGTCTCCACCACGTCTGCGCACAACTCGGGCGGTGTTTGTTCAAGTGCTGCCTTGACGGCGTCAAGGATAGAAGCCAGGCTTTCGGTCAACGCCTCCAGCACTTCGTTGCTGCTGATGGTAATCCGCCGGGGAACACCCTCGGCCAGGTTACGGCCTGAAACTGACAACTCCTCAGCCTCTTCGTCCGGCCACGCGCGTCCGATCTCAATCTTGATCTGCTCCGCGGTTGTCTCGCCAATCAGCGTGCCGTAATTTCGACGTACATAATTGACAATGGCCTCGTCAAATTTATCACCGCCAACACGCACCGAGGCTGAATAGACCAAGCCATTGAGAGATATGACCGCCACTTCAGACGTGCCACCTCCAACATCCAGTACCATCGCCCCACGCGCCTCATGTACCGGAATACCGGCTCCGATTGCTGCCGCCATCGGTTCTTCGACGAGGAACACCTCACGTGCACCGGCGCCTTCGGCCGATTCCTTAATGGCCTTGCGCTCCACCTGGGTTGAACTGCAAGGCACACAGACCAGCACACGCGGGCTTGGGCGAAGAAAACGTGATTCGTGAACTTTCTTGATAAAGTGCTGAAGCATCGCTTCGGTCATGTTGAAATCGGCGATTACACCATCTTTCAACGGCCTGACGGTGCGGATATTTCCAGGTGTGCGGCCCAGCATGCGCTTGGCTGAACTGCCAACGGCCGCCACTGACTGTGGTCCGCCCGGGCCACGATCCATGCGTAACGCCACGACCGAGGGTTCGTTGAGAACAATACCCTTCCCACGCACATACACCAGTGTGTTTGCCGTACCCAAATCGATAGATAAGTCATTTGAAAAAAGACCACGAAGACTCTTGAAAACCATGTTGTTATTTTCCGGGGAAGCATATCTTATTAAGACTCGCTAATGTATCAGCCAGCCCGCTTTTCAGCAAGCGGTGTTACATCGATCATGCTCGCGTTAATTCTGTTTTTAAGAAACTTTCGGTGGACACTTCAAAATCCGTTAAAATGTCGGCTTCACTTAAATCGAGTTTTCAAAAAGGTACGGATCAATATATGTCGGCTTTAATTTGTGGTTCCCTGGCTTATGACACCATCATGGTTTTCCCTGAACGCTTCAAGGACCATATACTTCCAGACAAGGTACACATGCTTAATGTATCTTTCCTTGTTCCTGAAATGCGCCGCCAGTTTGGTGGTGTTGCAGGCAACATATCCTATAACCTGAAGTTGCTGGGCGGCGACCCCTATCCGATGGCCACTGTCGGTGACGATTTCGGTCCTTACCAGAGACGCCTGGAGTCGCTGGGCATCTCCACCCGTTACATCCGTCATCTTGAAGGGGAGTTCACACCCCAGGCTTTCATAACCACTGATTTTGATGACAATCAGATCACTGCATTTCACCCCGGCGCCATGATGGAAAGCCAGTTAAACAAGGTGGAAGGTGCCGAAGGTATCAAGTTGGGAATCGTTGCACCCGATGGCCGTGAGGCGATGTTGCAGCACAGCCGGGATTTTGAACGTCTCGGTATTCCACATATTTTTGATCCAGGCCAGGCCATGACGCTGTTTAATGGCAATGACCTTAAAAACTTTATCAGCCAGGCCAACTGGCTGGTAGCCAACGATTATGAATTCCAGCTGATCCATGAGCGCACCGGCTTGAGCAGGGAAGAAGTTGCAGAACAACTCGAGGCGTTAATCATCACCCGTGGCGGCGAAGGCTCAACATTGATTACCAAGGCTGGCGAGCAACACATCGAAATGGTTAAGCCAACGGCCGTTATGGATCCCACGGGTTGTGGCGATGCCTATCGTGCAGGCCTGATGTACGGTCTGCTAAATGATCTGGACCTGGTAACCGCATGCCGAATCGGCTCGGTCATGGGTGCTTTGAAAGTTGCCGTGCAGGGACCACAAAACCATGAGCCCACACTGGATGAGATTGTTGATAGCTTTCAAAATGCATACGGATACTCATTTATCAGTTAAATTCGACAAAACTTAACCCTAATCGGGGGTTTACGGTTGACAATCATGTCACGTAAATGGAAAATTGCCGCCCCCGACCGCAATGGTCCGGGCGGTTTTACAAAAAACAGAAAATGGTGATGTAGCTCAGCTGGTTAGAGCGCGGCATTCATAATGCTGAGGTCGGTGGTTCAAGTCCACCCATCACCACCAATATATCAAGCCACCAATTTCACATGTGCATCAATCACATCCCACGGTACAAGCAATAGCCCTTCTTCAGAACGCTGAACAAGCCCAACCTTTTCCAATGAAATGACATCAGTGTGCACATTTTTGTAGTCACGTTTCAACTGTTTCGACAGCGCGCGGATACTCAGCAGTCCCTGTTGCCTCAACACTTTCATCAACTCCAAACGCCGGGGTGTCAATACTGAAATCAACATGGGAAAATTCTCAAAATTGAGATGAATTTCGGTCTGGTCGCGTGTATCGATCTCGGCATTGTGCCAGGTATCAATAAAGCGCTTATAGCCTTGTTCAGCATCTTCAACACCAATGTGAATATGTTGTTTATTCATCACTATTACCTCGCAACTGGTCGATATCAGTCCGAAAATCCTGAATCAACTGCTCAACAGATGTAAATCTGTAAGTTTCTTCCAGATCACCTATATGCCGATGATCGCCTTTTCCCCTCTCATTATCGTACCTGAGCAAACTTTTTCCCTGATAACCATAAAAAAGGCTGTACTTGAGACCGTGTGGCCTTTCCCTGTCTGCTTTGGGCAATCTCCAAATCACCATTTCCCGAATCGCAGTATCCGCATAAATGAATTTATCTCTAAGAATCAATTTTGCAGACATATGGTGTAATATACCATATGGTAATTAATAATGAAATAGAAACCTACTTGGTGTCGCCCGAAAGACGGTTAAATCAAGTGTGCCAATTTAGTGTTCCAAATACTTGTTTATTCTGTATAATAATTTCATTTAAACTAGTTTATATCTATATTTATCATGTATTTATATGGTTTCGTGGGGCCAATAAAAATGGTAGCGTTTCCACCCATCACCACCATGATTTTCACGGTGCTTTTCTGGAACACAGTCTATATTTCGAACCTTTTTTATCTTTAGACCAAAATCACATTGAGGCGAATAGATTTACGTAGTCGCTGTACTCGTAACGCCGATTTCGTGCCTGACCTGTTATTTCATGTAGCACACCAATTTCCTCAAACCTATGCATCAACTGATTAGCAGATGCAAAGGTCACTTATAACAAGAAAAACCCTACATTATTCGTAAAAAACCTCAAGCAGGTCGTGAAAGCTGTCCAAGGTCATGTAAGGCTGGATGCTGCTCGTGTCAGATACATGCTCATGTTCCCAGGTCATGTGATAGGGAATGTGAATGGCGCTTGAGCCGATATCGAGTGCCGGAATAACATCGGATTTGAGGGAATTACCGATCATCATAAATTCTTCAGGATTGATATCGAGGTGCCGAATCAATTTGCGGTAGGCGTCGGGGGTCTTGTCACTCATGATCTCAACGTGGTGGAAATACCGTTCCAGGTTTGAATTTCGCAGCTTGCGTTCCTGGTCAAGCAGGTCACCCTTGGTTGCCACGATGAGTTTGTAGTCCAGATGCAACTGCGCAAGCACGTCAGCAACATTGTCCAGCAATTCGAGCGGCACATTGATCAGTGACTTGCCAAGATCGACTATTTGCTTGATAACATCACTGCCCACCTGGCCGTTTGAAATGCTGATAGCTGCAGTAATCATCGACAGCGTAAACCCTTTTACACCGTATCCATACAAGTTTAGGGTCTGCATTTCGAGCCTGAATAATTCCTTCCTGGCTTCACGCTCGGTCAACCACGGCGCCATGAGTTTGGCAAATTGCCTCTCGGTATTTCGGTAATGCACTTCGTTGAGCCACAACGTGTCATCGGCATCAAATCCAATGACTTTAAAATGGGACTTTGATGTGACCAAGACTGTTCTCCATTCCTAGTGTTACCAAGATATGTTACCAGTCCCGGTATAGGAAACACATTCGTTATTCCACACATTTGACCACGTCCTAAGGGACTGCTTATGACCGGGCCCTGACCTAAACATTGTCGAAAACTGTAATTGGTGAACGTCAGCGAGTGTATGACAAAAATTGTCAGTTTTGTAACGTAAGTTGGCAGATGGTGAATTTTGAAGTATTTAAAAAACCTGAATAATATTTTGTAAAACATTGATATTAATGAAATATATTTTTCTCATATCCTGCTTGGCACGTTATTTGTATTATAAGGGGGAGCACAGTTGACAGGTAATGAGGCCTGATTAGCTGACCACCAATGAATGGTGGGGTTTTACGGATTATAAATCGTAAAATTTACGACAAGGAAAGTGGCCTACGGTTAGTCCGTAACCACAGAGTCTCCCTGAAGTGATTTCATGATTGCCTGTAAAGACTATCAGGATTCATTTGCCCGGCCCGCTTGGCGGACTGGTTTTGAGGAGATAATTAGATGTTATCAATTGTTTCAATGTTATTAGTAATGTTGCTAATATCCGTTAGTTCAGTTTGGATGTTTCGCAAGTTACCTGAGATACAGGGCTTTATCGGCGAGCTTTTTAGTCCGTCTGATTCAGCAGCCAGTTCAAAGGACGGACTGCAGCAATTCATATCAGCGGCTTCAACACCAGGCTCGAATGCCAGTAGTTTAAGGGGTGGGAAGGCCAGAAGTGTGAAACTGCGTAGTCCCAAGGGTGAAGTTAAAGCTCCTTGGGGTTGGTAAGTTTAGTTTTGTAGTTTTGTATTCGCTTTAGTTTAGCGAAAATTAAAAAATGCGTTTTTCCATTTAGACTTTATAGTTCAATTGGGATAGCGTTTTTTTTTGTTTTATCCAATTGCAAATCCCACTTCAGAGAACATCAATATTCTGTTAGTTTGACTATAGTCAAAGTGGCAGATTCTCCAAGAAAATAGTCAAGTGCCATTCAAGACACCCATAACTTTTCGTTAAAACCGGATGGTGGGTAACAAGTTACCCACCCTACAGATACATCCGAAACCGCTTACCGTAGGGTGCGTAACTTGTTACGCACCGTCGAAAGTCAGC
>RCNE010000198.1_pt1 | contig 31300 bp, 21 predicted proteins | sample 2041361 | NCBI WGS metagenome assembly RCNE01 (sample SAMN09708229, study PRJNA481090) | Marine sediment metagenome, whole genome shotgun sequencing project. | reverse complement strand
CCCTTGGCGACGATCTGCGCGTTGAGGTGGACCTGTTGCGCGCTGAGTTGGACATGCTCAAGCGTGCGTTTCGCAGACACTGCCTCGAGACCAGCTAAGGCCAACCCCAAGGTAAAGATCACAACGATAAAGGCCGCTCCTGTAACAGAGCGGCCTTCGTTTTGTAGTCTATGTCTTTGATTTAGTCCTGTGGGCCCAACGCAGACAGACCTTTGAGGATGTCGATGGCATAAGCCAACTGATAGTCCTCAATACGCAGGTCTGCTGCTTTCTGAGCCTTCTCGCGGTCGGCTTCGATCTGCTTGATCTCGTCCTCGCTCAAGCTGTCGTTGTTCAGGCTGCCACGCAGGTCCGCCTCGGAGCGCAAGCGGCGTACGTTTGTTTCCTCCTCCTCCTCGCTTTCGTTCCGGCGTGGAGGTTGTGCGACCACGATATCGGGAGACACACCCAGCGACTGGATTGAGCGGCCCGATGGCGTATAGTACCGAGCTGTCGTCAGGCGCATGGCACCCTCCGAACGCAGCGGCATCACCGTCTGAACCGAGCCTTTACCAAAGCTCTTGGTCCCGATGACAATCGCTCGGCGGTGGTCCTGCAATGCACCCGCCACAATCTCGGATGCGGAGGCAGAGCCGCCATTGATTAGAATGACAATCGGTTTGCCCTCGGCCAGATCGCCCATCTTAGCGTTGAACCGGTCCCCATCGGATGCTTCACGGCCACGCGTGCTCACAATCTCGCCCTCGTTCAGGAACGCATCGGACACTTTGATCGCCTGGGTCAGCAGACCACCTGGGTTGTTGCGCAGGTCGATCACAAATCCGTTTATGTTGTCGATGCCACCCGCGACCTCAACCTTTTCGGCCAACTGCTCTGCCATCTTGGGATAGGTCTGGTCGTTGAACGTGCTGAGACGCAGCACGACACTATCCCCTTCGGTACGCGAGCGCACAACGGTCAACTCAATCGTGTCGCGCGTGATGGTGACGTCAAACGGCTCACCCTCGCCTTCACGCACAACCGTGATCACGATGTCGGAGCCAACAGGACCGCGCATCAGATCAACCGCTTCGTCCAGCACAAGCCCGAGCAGGCTCTCACCATCAACATGCGTAATGAAATCTCCCGCCTCGATGCCGGCCTCATCAGCAGGGGTGTCATCAATGGGTGAGACGACTTTAACAAAGCCATCTTCTTGCGTTACCTCAATCCCCAATCCACCGAACTCACCGCGCGTCTGCTCACGCATTTTCACGGCGTCCTTAGGCGACAAATAGCTGGAGTGCGGGTCAAGCGAGGTCAGCATCCCGTCAATCGCTGCTTCGATCAGCTCACCCGAATCGACTTCCTCGACATACTGCGCACGAATTCGCTCAAAGATATCGCCAAACAGGTCCAGCTGCTCGTACACATTCTCTGTCTTGGCTGCTTCTTGTGCCAGCAGGGGTGCGGCGATCTGGGTCGTGGCGATAACACCAAGGACCGTTCCACCTGCAGCGGCCATCAAAAACTTCTTCATTATCTATCCATCCTTGTCAGTTCTGAACCAAGATGCGGGATCTTGGGGAACATTGTCCTGTCTTACTTCTATATAGAGCGTTTCTGAGCGCGCAGCGCCAGTGTCATCACCATCTGTTGACAATTCACTACCAGCATCAACCCCGCCCATCAGCCCAATTGGCGTGCCAGCGGCAATAACCTGCCCTATTTCGCCGTATACTGTCTCTAATCCTGCTAGAACAAATAGCGTATCTGCGCGCGGTTCAAGGATCATAACGTTACCAAAGTCCATGAGCGGCCCCTGATACCTGATTGTCGCCGCCGTAGGTGATGTGACAATCGCGCGCGGACGGGTGGCAAGCAACAGACCCGGGCGCGTGACACCAGCAGCGTCTGCCTCGTTCATGCCACGCAACACGATGCTTTGCACAGGCAGTGGCAACGCACCGATCTGTCCTTCTATCGTAACAGGCACCGATACGTTAATATCCTCGCCCGTAACGATCTGTGAAAGGCCAGAGGCGAAACCGCCCAGTGTTTCGGTAGATGCAATGAGGATCGCGGTTGAGACAGGGTCTTCGGTAAAGCGTTTGGGCAGGTCGGTGCGTTCCGCCATCGCTTGGTTCAGTGTGGTACGTGCGCTTTGAACGGCGGTGAGGCTGCTGCGCAGGCGCGCTTCGGCATTGGTTTGCAGACTGCGGAGGGTTTGCACGTCTTCGAGATCACGGCGCAACTGGTCTGCGCGCTGGTTCAACGCAGGCGTCAATTCGGCGAGCAGCAGACCCGCACGCGCCGTTCCCGTTGGACCGTCAGGGTGCAGCAGCGCCTTGGGCGTATCCGTACCTATGGTTTGCAGCACTGCCAGCAACTGCCCCACTTCACCGTCGCGCGCCGCGAGCCGCGCACTGAGTTGCGCCTCACGGATCGCAGCCTGCCGCAAACCTGTGCGCATCGCGGCCAAGCCTGTCTCGAACGCTTGAATCGTTTGAGTCAGCGCCTTTACGCGGTCCCGTGCACCGCCTGCTTGCTCAAGTTGAACAGCCGCCTCTTCCAGCATCGTCACTGCCGCACGCGCCTGCGCTGCTGCATCCCCTTGGGCGCTGGCAGAACTGGCGATCGCCAAAGCGAAGAGAACGGCGCGGATGATCATGTGAGCAAACTCTCTCCAGTCATCTCGTCAGGCTGGTCGAGCCCCATCAGCGCAAGAACAGTTGGCGCCAGATCAGCCAAGCGCCCTGTGCGTAGTCCCGCGCCCTCAGGCGCACCGACGACGACTACCGGCACAGGGTTGAGCGTGTGCGCAGTATGTGGCCCGCCCGTTTCCGGATCGATCATCATTTCACAATTGCCGTGATCAGCAGTCACAATCATCGCACCGCCCGCTTTTTCTAGCGCTTCCACCACAGGGCCAAGGCTCGCATCCACCGCCTCACAAGCCATAATCGCTGCCTGTAAGTCACCGGTATGGCCCACCATATCGGGGTTGGCGTAGTTCACCACAATCAGATCATAGCGCTCTTCAATGGCTTTCACAAATCGCTCTGTCACTTGGGCAGAGGACATTTCAGGCTGGAGATCATAAGTTGCGACCTTAGGTGAGAGCGGCATAAAGCGGTCTTCTCCCACTTCTGGCTCCTCCGCGCCGCCATTCAGAAAAAACGTGACGTGGGGATATTTTTCAGTCTCGGCCAAGCGGAACTGGCGCAGGCCCTTGGATGCTACCCAAGCGCCGAGCGTATTTTCAATCTCGGGCTTTGGGTACATCGTCGTCATAAAGGTTCCATGTACAGTGGAATATGCTGCCATTCCCATCACAGCGGCCCATTTTATCGGCTCACCACGGTCGAACCCTTCGAATGCGGGCGCGGCAAGGGCAGCCATAATCTCTCGCGCACGATCGGCACGGAAGTTAAGACAGAAGAACCCGTCCCCATCCTGCGCCCCGGCGTAGTCTCCGATCACGCAAGGCTTGATAAACTCGTCAGTAATTCCGACCGCATAGGCGTCCTGAACCGCCTCTTGCGCACCGCCTGTCTGGTCGCCGTGACCGCGTGCAATCGCATCATACGCCAGCGCAACCCGTTCCCAACGGTTGTCACGGTCCAATGCGTAATAGCGCCCTGTTAGGGTCACAACTTTTGCTGTTTCGGGCAAAACTGATTGAAGGTGCTCAAGGTCAGCCAAGGCAGATTGAGGTGCAACATCGCGCCCGTCTGTCAACGCGTGAACAACAACGCGGATACCTTCATCCGCCAAGGCCTGCACAGCTGCAATCATGTGAGAGATATGCCCATGCACCCCGCCACAGGACACAAGCCCCATCAAATGCGCCACCCCGCCTGACGCTTTCATCGCAGCAATAAAATCGCACATCGGGCCATTCTTGGCAAAACTGCCTTTTTCAATCGCGAGATCGATTTGACCCAAGTCCATCGCCACCACGCGGCCTGCACCAATGTTGGTATGTCCCACCTCGGAATTGCCCATCTGCCCGCGCGGCAGCCCTACATCAGGCCCGAATGTCGTGAGCGTCGCCGCAGGTCCTGCGGCCATCAAGCGGTCCATGTTGGGCGTTTTTGCCAAAAGCGGCGCATTGCCCTCTGGCACAGCACCAATGCCCCAACCGTCAAGAATGCAAAGTACAACAGGTTTTTGACTGGTCATGGGATGGGAAGGCTCCGGCTCGAACAAGATTGATAGCGCCTTGTAGCCACCATCAAGCCTTACTTGAACCACTTTATCCGCATGTCCCGGTTTCCTTGAGTAATTGCACAGCGAAAGCCAAGCGATCCGCCTTCCTCTTGCCCGCAGCGCCTGCATTCGCCATAAGAACGCAAACGAATTCCCCCATGCTCAAAGGCCCTGACATGACAACAAACGCACCAGAGACCCGCATCGTCACAACAAACCGCATCGCCTGTGACGGCGGCGCGGGCGGCCATCCGCGCGTCTGGCTGCAAATTCCTGCCGACAAAGGCTTTGTCGAATGTGGCTATTGTGACTGCAAGTACATCCTCGAAGGGTTTGAAGACAAAGTCTGAGGCGTCTTGACGTGCATCCGCTCTGGTGAGCCAGCCATTGCCGTGGCAAAAGGAAGCCTACCGCACATAGGGAGCACGCGCACATGGCATTTGGCAAAGGTCACCACCTTCATCTGATCGACGGTTCCGCGTTTATCTTTCGCGCCTACCATGCGTTGCCCCCGCTCACGCGCAAGTCTGACGGGCTGCCCATCGGGGCTGTGTCCGGCTTTTGCAACATGCTGCAACGCTATGTCGAAGGGAACGCAGGCGGGGATGTGACCCATGTTGCCGTGATTTTCGACAAAGGTTCGCACACTTTCCGCAATGATATGTACGACCTCTACAAGGCCAACCGCGAGGCCATGCCAGAAGACCTGCGCCCGCAAATGCCTCTGACCCGCGAAGCGACCCACGCCTTTAATATTGCGTGTGAAGAGAAGGAGGGCTTTGAAGCGGATGATATCATCGCGACCTTGGCCGTTCAGGCGCGCGAGGCGGGTGGGCGCTGTACCATTATCAGCTCTGACAAAGACATGATGCAACTGGTCGGCGACGGCGTCGAGATGTTCGACGCTATGAAAAACAACACCATCGACCGTGAGGGGGTTCATGCCAAGTTCGGCGTCTATCCAGAGCGTGTGGTGGATGTACAAGCACTGGCTGGCGACAGCGTTGACAACGTACCAGGCGCGCCAGGCATCGGGATCAAAACCGCGGCCCTTCTGATCAACGAATACGGCGATCTGGATGCCTTGTTAGAGCGCGCGTCAGAGATCAAACAGCCCAAGCGCCGCCAGACTCTTATTGATAACGCGGACCAAATTCGTTTGTCACGGAAGTTGGTGCTGCTGGATGACAAAACACCGCTCGACTTTACCCTCGATGATCTGGAGGTCCGCGACCCTGATCCTGACAAGCTGCTCAAGTTTCTGACCGAGATGGAATTCCGCACACTGACCCAACGGATCGCGAAAACACTCAAGGTTGAAGCGCCCGCTATTCCCACGCCCCCACCCAGTGAGGACGCCCCTCAGATCGAAGTCATTCCCTTCGACAAAGCCACTTATACGATGGTGAGCGATAAGGAGACGCTGCAAAAGTGGATCGACCGGATTTATGCACGCGGCTATGTCGCCGTGGACACCGAGACGACCGGCCTTGATGAAATGGTCGCCGATCTGGTTGGTATATCGCTCTGTGTGGACGCGGGCGAGGCCTGCTATATCCCCCTCATTCACAAAGCGAGCCGTGATGACGATCTGTTCGGCTCCGATGATCTGGCCGAGGGCCAGATGAAGACTGAAGATGTGCTGCAAATGCTGACGCCGATGCTGGAGGATCCGACAATCCTCAAAATCGGGCAGAACATGAAATATGACGCGAAGATTTTTGCGCAAATTGGCATTACGGTTGCCCCCTTCGACGACACGATGCTCATGTCCTATGCAATGAATGCAGGTCTGCACGGTCATGGCATGGGCACGTTGTCAGAACGGTATCTGGACCATACGCCTCTGCCGATCAAACCGCTGCTGGGGTCGGGCAAGTCGGCCGTGACATTCGATAAAGTTCCGCTGGAAGATGCCGTGCCTTACGCGGCCGAGGACGCAGATATCACCCTGCGCCTGTGGCAAATGTTCAAGCCGATGCTCCACCGCGCCCAGACGACCCGTGTGTATGAAACACTGGAGCGTCCCCTGGTCCCTGTACTGGCGCAGATGGAGCGTTATGGCGTGAAGGTCGACCGCGACACGCTCAGCCGTATGTCCAATGCCTTTGCCCAGAAAATGGCCAGTTTAGAGGCTGAAATTCACGAAGTTGTCGGCCATCCGTTCAACGTAGGATCGCCCAAACAGCTGGGTGAAATCCTGTTTGACGAGATGGGCCTTGAGGGCGGCAAAAAGGGCAAGACCGGTGCCTATGCCACCGGTGCTGATGTCCTTGAGGACCTTGCTACCGAGCATAAATTGCCAGGCCTCGTGCTGGATTGGCGGCAGCTCAGCAAGTTGAAGTCAACCTATACGGACGCGCTTCAAGACCACATAAACAAAGACACAGGGCGCGTTCATACGTCCTATTCGATCACGGGCGCCTCTACAGGTCGTCTCGCCTCCACCGATCCAAACTTGCAAAATATTCCAATCCGCTCTGAGGAAGGTCGCCGCATCCGCGAGGCCTTTGTAGCGGAGAAGGGCAACGTGCTGGTCGCACTCGACTACTCCCAGATCGAACTGCGCCTGCTGGCCCATATCGCCGACCTGCCTGCCCTCAAACAAGCCTTCAAGGACGGTCATGACATTCATGCCATGACGGCGAGCGAGATGTTTGACGTGCCTCTCGACGAGATGACGCCGGACATTCGTCGTCAGGCCAAAGCCATCAACTTTGGTGTGATTTACGGCATTTCCGGCTTCGGCCTTGCGCGTAATCTGCGTATCCCGCGGGCCGAAGCGCAGGGTTTCATCGACCGCTATTTCGAGCGTTTTCCGGGCATCCGCACCTATATGGACAACACCAAAGCGTTCGCCAAAGAGCATGGCTACGTCCAAACCCTGTTCGGGCGTAAGATCAACACGCCCGAGATTGCGTCCAAAGGCCCGCGCGCCGGCTTTGCCGCCCGCGCCGCGATCAACGCCCCGATCCAAGGCACCGCCGCAGATGTAATCCGCCGCGCAATGATCCAAATGCCTGACGCGATCAAGGATCTGCCTGCCAAGATGCTGCTCCAAGTCCACGATGAGCTTTTGTTCGAGGTGGAGAAAGGCGCGGAAGATGATCTGATAAAGGCTGCCCGCGATATTATGGAGAACGCCTCCGATCCGGTGGTCAAGCTGGACGTGAAACTGAGCGTTGATGCGGGCACGGGGGCAAACTGGGCGGAGGCACATTGAGAGCAGTACAGCTATGACACCTGTCCTCTATTCCTTCCGCCGCTGCCCATACGCCATGCGTGCCCGCCTCGCGGTGCAGGCGGCCAACAGCACCGTCGAGCTGCGCGAGGTTGTCTTGCGCGAAAAGCCTCAGGTGTTTCTCGACACCTCGCCCTCTGGCACCGTGCCATGCCTTGCCCAAGCGGATGGTGTCATCGACGAAAGCCTTGATATCATGCGCTGGGCGCTGGAGCAGAACGATCCGCACGGATGGCTCGATATGCCACAAGAAGGGTATGAATGGATCGCCCGTTGTGATGGTCCGTTCAAACACGCGCTCGACCGCACCAAATACGCCAGCCGCTATCCGGAGGAGGACCCCGTCGGCCACCGCGCAAATGCCTGCACATTTCTAAGCGATCTAGATGCAGCCCTAAATCCGTGGCTCTTTGCACGGCCAACTTTGGCAGATTTCGCAATCGCCCCCTTTGTGCGGCAGTTCGCATTTATCGACAAGCCGTGGTTTGATGCGCAACCCTGGCCCGATCTTCACGCATGGCTGGAAGCGTTCCTGGCTACACCAGAATTCAGTGAAACGATGCAAAAATTCGAGCAATGGCACACGGGTGACGCACCGGTTTTCTTCCCTGACAGAGCGGTTTGAGAGGGGCGTTACAGCATTCCCATCCAACCCAAAGTGTCCTTGGTCGATGGGCCAGGCGTGTATTCGCCACTGACCCAACCGCGATAGCCAGAGGCACGCATCTCAGTAAAGAGCGCTGCGAAATCCACATCTCCGGTCCCCGGCGCCCCGCGCGCAGGCGTGTCACCAATCTGCACATGCACAATGAGATCGCGGTATTTCTGGAACACCTCAACAGCATCCCCATGGATCATTTGCGCGTGATAGCTGTCGAACTGCAGGCGCAGGTTCGGCGCATCGACCGCCGCAATAATCTCCGCTGCTAAAGCGTAGTCGTTGAGGAAGTACTCCGGCTGCGATTGCGGGCAAAGCGGCTCTAACGTTAGCATTAGCCCCTCATGGGCGCTCTGTGTGGCATCTTTAAGATTAGCGATCATCGTCGCTTTTGCCGCATTACCTTCGGCCACACCGGACATCACATGCAACATCGGCACGCGGAGCGCCTGAGCGTAGCGACCTGCACGGCGCATATCATGGGCAAACCGTGCCTCATCACCCGTTACCGCCGCGAACCCGCGCGCACCACCTGTGTAGTTGGGTGGCGGTGCGTTGATCAGAATCATTTCCAGCCCGCCACGCATCAGGGCGCGTTTCGTTTCTTTGGCCGGAATGTCATAGGGAAACAGAACTTCGACCCCCTTGAACCCCGCGTCCGCCGCAGCATCAAAACGGTCAAGATAGGGCAGTTCGGGCCAAAGATGACTCAGATTAGCGGCAGCTTTCACACACATTCTCCTGCATCATTCATTACGCCTCCGGCGGAAGTTCATCAGACGGGATAATGCCAAAGAATGCACCACCCGACCAGACGCCGAACCAGCCGTCTTTGTGCACGCCCAGATCGACAAGACGGTAAAAGCTCTTGCGGTCAATCAGCGCCTCCAGATTTCGGCGCACCCTGACATAAGGCGAAGGCTCCCCCGTCTCGGCATCCCGCACGAATCGCAGCGGCGTCTCGGGTCCGGCGACCGTGATATCTTCAAGGTTGGTGGTGAAAGTCAGACGCTGAGCCTCTCCCACACCCGAGGATTCAAAATCAACGGCGATAAACGGAGCATCAACCACCTTGATGCCCACCTTTTCAACAGGCGTGACTAAGAAATAGTCATCCCCTTCACGAATGAGAATCGAAGCGAATAGTTTTACCAATCCGGGCCGCCCGATAGGTGTTCCTTCATAAAACCACGTGCCATCGCGACGGATTTCCATATCAATGTCACCGCAAAACGGCGGATTCCATGTCTCCACAGGCGGTAAACCGCGTGTTTTCGTGGCTTTTATAGAGGCCGCGAGCCCTTCCGCAGATGGAGTAACAGTTTTTTGTCCGCTCATAACTTTTGCCATTCCCTCTAATCGAGATACACTTACATGATAACGATATAACCTGCATAGCGGAGAAGTCATGACCCAAGCGGACACACAAGCCATAGAAGACATGGTCGAACAGATCGAAACCTTGGGCGAAAAGCTGGGCGAGGCCCGAAAATCCATCACCGCGCGGTTTATCGGGCAAGAGCGCGTAGTCGAATTGACGCTAACCGCATTGCTATGTGGGGGCCACGGATTGCTCGTTGGTCTGCCTGGCCTGGGCAAGACGCGGCTGGTTGAGACACTGAGCACTGTGATGGGTCTGGACGGAAAACGGGTCCAGTTCACGCCAGATCTGATGCCCGCCGATATCATTGGCTCCGAAGTGTTGGACACAGATAGCACAGGCGCGCGCAGCTTTCGCTTTATTGAGGGTCCAGTGTTTTGTCAGCTGCTGATGGCGGACGAGATCAACCGCGCCTCGCCGCGCACACAATCCGCACTGTTGCAGGCCATGCAGGAAAAAACAGTGACTGTTGCGGGTCAAAACCGCCCCCTCGGCAAACCCTTCCATGTTCTCGCGACACAAAACCCGATTGAACAGGAGGGAACCTATCCCCTTCCCGAGGCACAGCTTGACCGTTTTCTCGTTCAGATCGACATCAACTATCCTGACCGCGCGACAGAGCGTGACATTCTAATCGCCACCACCGGTGAGGCTGAGGGGCAATCTGTCGAGGTATTTACCTCCGGTGAGCTTTTGGCCGCGCAGCAACTTTTGCGCCGTATGCCCGTGGGCGATTCAGTCGTCGAGATGATCCTCGATCTGGTGCGCGCCTTCCGCCCCGAAGAAGATGGCGTGAGCGCACGTGTGAAAGAAACTGTCGCATGGGGTCCGGGTCCGCGCGCGGCGCAAGCACTGATGCTCGCCGTTCGTGCGCGCGCATTGCTACAAGGGCGACTGGCTCCCTCCGCCGAGGATGTGATTGATATGGCGCGGCCTGTCTTAACGCACCGGATGGCGCTTAACTTTGCTGCACGTGCACGCGGCGATAGCCTCACTGCGCTGATCGACGAGACTGCTGCAGCGCTCGCCTCACCAAAAGCTGCTGTTGCATGAGTGATCCCCTTGCCCTGCGCGCCATGTCCGAGATCGAAGCGGCGGCATTCCCCGCGCTTCTCGCGCGGGCGGAGCATTTGGCCGGAGCGGTCCTTTTAGGCGCGCATGGCCGCAGGCGCGCAGGAGCAGGGGATGATTTTTGGCAATACCGACCCGCGCAGATCGGCGATAGCCGCCGCGCGATCGACCACCGCCGCTCTGCAATGGGCGACACAGAGTTTGTGCGCGAAAGAGAATGGCAGATTGCACAATCTGTGATGCTCTGGGTCGATCAGGGGGCGTCCATGCGCTTTGCCTCCTCCGATTCCATTCCACAAAAGATAGAGCGCGCGCGGGTGCTGGCGCTATCCGTTGCGATCATGCTCAACCGTGGCGGGGAGCGGGTCGGGTTGACGGGAACAGAACTGCCCCCGCGTGCGGGTCGCCCCCAAATCCTGTCTCTAGCAGCACTGTTGTGCCGTGATGACGCGTCGGAATACGCCCCGCCTGAACATCGCGCCATGATCCCGCACGCCCGCGCTGTTTTCATCTCCGATTTCATGGGTGGCATAGACGGGGTGCGTACTGCGCTCACTAAAGCGGCAGATCGCGGTGTGCGCGGCGTATTGTGCCATGTCCTTGACCCATCCGAGGAAGCGTTTCCGTTTACAGGGCGCACGATTTTCCAATCCATGGGCGGTGGGCTTAGCCATGAGACGCTCAAGGCGAATGACCTACGTGACCGCTATCTCGCGAGGTTGGCAGAACGAAAGGCAGAATTGCAGTCGCTTTGTGCGCTAACGGGGTGGCGCTATGGCGTACATCATACAGACAGCACGGCACAGTCTGGTCTATTGTGGCTTTATGGTGCGCTTGATGCGCGGGCGGTGGCGGCATGATGATTTTGGGTGGCATAGGCTTTACCGCGCCGTGGCTGTTACTCGCACTAGGTGCGCTGCCGATCTTGTGGCTTTTGCTGCGCGCTGTGCCACCTGCGCCGATCAAACGTCGCTTCCCCGGTGTGGCGCTACTGCTGGGGCTAAAGGATGATGAGACAGTCTCGGACCGCACGCCTTGGTGGCTATTGCTGCTGCGCATGCTCGCGGTTGCTGCGATTATCGTAGGCCTTGCAGGTCCAGTTTTGAACCCCGAGGCAGAGCAGGCGGAGGGGGACGGTCCCCTGCTGTTCGTGCTTGATGGATCGTGGGCAGGTGCAACACGCTGGCCACAGCAACAAGAAGCGATCGAGGCGCAGCTCACCCGCGCAAGTCGCCTTGGACGTACCGTTGGATTTTTGACCCTGACACAGCCCGAAGCGCCGGTTTTTCAGTCTGCAGACGTTTGGCGCAGCAAGCTTGCGGGTCTCACACCAATGCCGTGGCAGCCGAGCGAAGGCATGCTGGAACGTGCTCAGGACGCACTCACTGATGTGGGTCGTTTCGATACGCTGTGGTTCAGTGATACGCTCAGCTATGAGGGCCGCGATGATCTCCTAGGCGTCTTGCAGGAGCGCGGCAGTGTCGAAGCCTATCAGACGGCCACCAATGTGCTGGCTGTGCTGCCCGCAACATATGAAGACGGCGCTGTGCAGCTGCGTATCCTACGCACCAGTGCGGGAGCTGAGCGCGAAATAGTGATCCAAGCGCAAGGTCGTGATCCTGCAGGCAACGGACGCATTCTGGCATCCGCCACGGCTACGTTTGAAGCTGGCGAAACTGAAGCGCAAACAGCACTTGTCCTTCCTTCCGAATTGCGCGCCCGTATCACACGGTTTGATATCGCGGGACAGCGGTCGGCGGGAGCCAGTACGCTGAGCGATGACGGCCTGCGCCGTCGCGAAGTAGCGCTGATTTCCGCCCGCGAGAGCCGCGAAGGCTTGGAGCTCCTTTCACCGCTCCACTATATCGAGCAGGCCTTAGCGCCCACTGCCGATCTGCTGAACGGATCGCTTAGTGATGTGCTGCCTGCCAACCCTGATGTGATTGTTCTGGCTGATATTGCCACCTTGGCCGAGGCAGAGGCCCAACCGCTTACCCAGTGGATTGAAGACGGCGGAATGCTTGTACGCTTTGCGGGTCCGCGCATCGCTGCCTCCGACATTTCGCGCATCGACGAAGATGCGCTGATGCCGGTGCGCCTGCGTGCAGGGGGCCGCAGTGTGGGCGGCGCCATGAGTTGGGGGGAGCCAAAAGCGCTGTCACCCTTCTCTAACGGTTCGCCGTTTTTCGGTCTGACTGTGCCGGACGATGTCACCGTCAGTGCGCAGGTCATGGCGCAGCCTGATCCCACCTTAGCAGAGCGCGTGATTGCTTCGCTCAGCGATGGCACGCCACTAGTGACACGCAAGAATGTGGGCCAAGGGCAGATCGTTCTGTTCCATGTCACCGCAACGGCGGAGTGGTCTACCCTGCCACTGTCCGGCCTGTTCGTTGAGATGATGGAGCGGTTGGCCGTCTCCTCCTCTGCGGCCAGTGCCACTCAGGCAGCGTTGGAAGGTACGACATGGATACCGAACCGCGTTCTTGATGGCTTTGGCACCTTGCTCGACGCGGGTACCTTGCCGGGTGTTGACGGCCCCGCCCTGATCGAAGCACCTACGGGTCCATTGCTGCCCCCCGGCCTCTATTCCTCCGGAGACCGCACGTTGGCTCGCAATGTTCTGACCGCCGACAGCTTGCTAATCCCGGCCACATGGCCTTCTGATGTGCCTGTGCGCGGACTTGCCGTCGCACCGGAGCAACCTGTTGCTGGCTGGTTGCTCAGCTTTGCGATCCTTTTGCTGCTTGCGGATGTGGTGGTCACGCTCTCGCTGTCCGGTCGCCTTCTGAGCCGCAGCAATGCAATTGCCGCAACGTTTGGCGCGCTGTTGCTGTTCGGCGCTCCCGCAGATGCGCAAACGGTAGAAGAGGAATTTGCGCTCTCGGCTACAGCAGAACTTACGCTGGCTCATGTGATCACTGGTGACCCGCAGGTAGATGAAATAGCACTCTTGGGTCTCACTGGCCTCAGCGATACGCTGTTTTTCCGTACCTCCGTTGAGCCCTCAGCCCCGCTTGGTGTGAACCTTGAAACAGACGAGCTGGCTTTTTTTCCGATCCTCTACTGGCCCATCACGCCGCGACAACCGACACCCTCGGCTGAGGCTTATACAAAGTTGAACGATTATTTGCGCTCCGGCGGGATGATCCTGTTTGATACGCGCGATGCGGACACGGCCAGCTTTGGCGCCTCCAGCCCGAATGGCCGCAAGCTACAAGAACTCGCAGCGCAGCTTGATATCCCAGCATTAGAGCCGCTTCCGGGTGATCATGTCATCACCCGCACTTTCTATCTGCTCCAAGATTTTCCTGGCCGTTACAACAGCCGCGATGTCTGGGTTGAGGCCGCTGATCCAAACGCCGAACAGATCGAGGGCATGCCCTTTCGGGACCTCAACGATGGCGTGACGCCAGTCGTGATCGGCGGCAATGACTGGGCGGCCGCGTGGGCCGTGAACCCGAGTGGTGGGCCGCTGCTGCCCGTTGGGCGCGGATTTAGCGGTGAGCGGCAGCGCGAAATCGCTTACCGCTTTGGCATCAATCTGGTGATGCATGTGCTGACAGGGAATTATAAATCGGATCAGGTCCATGTACCTGCCCTTTTGGATCGGTTGGGCCAATGACGACAACGATTGTATTTGATCCACTGATTCCATGGCCGCTATTTGTGATGGTGGCAGTAATTGCCGGCCTTGGCATTTTGTTGGCACTGATGCGGGGACTACACGGTTGGCCCTTGCGGGGGTTGGCGGGACTGGTTGTTTTGGCCGCACTTTCAGGCCCGTCAGTGCAACAAGAAGATCGCGCACCCCTCAGCGATATCGTCCTGATGATCGAGGATGAAAGTGCCAGCCAACGCCTCTCTGACCGCGCTGAGCAAACTTCTTCTGCCGCTGACAGCCTTGCCGCCCAGATCGAAGCACGGCCGAACACTGAGCTACGCCGCATCACGGTCCAGGATGGTCAAGGCGATGCCGGCACAGAGCTAATGACAGCACTTACCGAAGCCTTGGCGGAAGAGCCGCGTGCGCGGGTTGCGGGTATCGTGGCATTAACAGACGGACGCGTGCATGACGCTGACCTGCCAATTGATCTGCCAGCGCCGTTTCATGTACTCTTGAGTGGCCAAGAAGCTGATTGGGATCGCCGTTTAAGTGTGATTGGCGCACCTGCATTTGCTATCATCGGGGAACCTGTTGTCCTCACTCTGCGCATTGATGACCTGGGTGCTGCTCCTGCGGGAGAGCCTTTTGCGCAGCTTGATATCTCCATCGACGGCGATGACGCACAGAGATTTCGTGTGCCAATAGGCCAAGACCTTGAACTACCCGTGACCCTGCCACACGGCGGGCGTAACGTGATCCGCTTTTCCCTGCCCAAAACAGAAGGAGAGCTGACCGATCGAAACAATGCTGCTGTCATCCAAATGAACGGTGTGCGCGACCGTCTACGGGTACTGCTGGTAAGTGGGGAGCCGCATGCAGGTGGGCGTACATGGCGCAATCTGCTCAAGTCCGACAGCTCCGTTGATCTGGTACATTTCACCATTCTGCGCCCGCCAGAGAAACAAGATGGCGTGCCAGTATCCGAGCTGTCGTTGATCGCATTCCCTACGCGCGAGCTGTTCATGGAGAAGATCGACGATTTCGATCTAATCATCTTTGACCGCTACAAACGGCGCGGCATCCTGCCCTCTCTCTACCTTGAGAATATTGCACAATATGTGCGCGCAGGCGGTGCTGTGCTTGTCTCCGCTGGTCCCGACTTTGCCAGCGCCGACAGTCTGTTCCGCACACCCTTGGGCGCTGTCCTGCCTGCCACCCCCACTGCGCGGGTGATCGAGGAGCCGTACCTGCCGCTGGTATCAGACCTTGGCAATCGCCATCCCGTCACATCCGACTTGCCCCAAAACGGGGATTGGGGCCGCTGGCTGCGCCAGATTGATGTGACTGCCACCTCCGGTAATATTGTGATGACGGGTGTCGAGGATCGCCCACTTCTTATTCTTGACCGTGTCGAGGAGGGCCGCGTCGCACTGCTGGCGTCTGATCACGCATGGCTGTGGAACCGTGGATATGAGGGCGGCGGACCGCAGTTGGAATTGCTGCGCCGCTTGGCCCATTGGATGATGGGCGAGCCGGAGCTTGAGGAAGAGGCGCTGACAGCCAGTGCTGTTGGTCAAACCATGCGGATAGAGCGGCGCACGTTGAGTGAAGAGGTGCCGCCCCTGACCATCACCGGGCCAGATGGGACAGTTACCGAACTTCCACTCTCGCCTTCGGCACCCGGACGGTTCGAGACGACTTTCACAGGACCGGAAATCGGGCTGTACCGTTTAGAGAATGGTGAGCAGCTGAGTGTGATCGGCCTTGGCCCCGCAGCCCCGCGCGAGTTTGTCGAGACCATCGCAGATTCCGTAGCGTTAGAGCCTGTTATCACTGCAATGCGCGGCGGTGTGGTCCGTTTGGAAGACGGCCTGCCCAGCGTGCGCAATGTGCGTGCGGGTCGTCCTGCAGCGGGTCGCGGCTGGATCGGGCTGACGCCGCGCGCCGCCTATCAGACACGTGATGTGCGCCAAACACCAATTCTGCCCGCGTGGCTCGTGCTTTTGCTAAGTGCAGGTTTGATCACCGCGGCGTGGCTGCGTGAAGGTCGTCGTTAACGGCAATGATTATTCGCCCGTTACACAGTGGTGATTTTTCTGCGGCTCTCAGGCTCTACCGGATACTAACCCGCGATCCTGTTCCCGTAAGCGACAACAGCGCGGCATTTGACGCTGTACTGAACCACTCCGGCACTACCATTCTGGGGATGGAGCACGAGGGAGCGATCATCGCGATGACCACCCTGCATCTATTGCCCAATATGACCTCGGGTGGGCGACCTTATGCACTGGTCGAAAATGTCGTGACCGATCCAGAGCATCGCGGGCAAGGGGTCGGACGGCAGGTTCTCCAAGCCTGCATAGACCGCGCAAAATCAGAAAATGCATACAAGGTAATGCTCTTGACCGGCGAAGCACGTGGCGTGCGCGGGTTTTACGAAAAGCTTGGATTTTCAGGCCATCAAAAGCATGGCTTGGTCCTCCGCTTTTAAAGTAGGAAATGTGCCCAAAGCGGCAAAGCCAGCAGCGACAGCACAACCTGCCATGTCATTATATCCGCATAGAGGTCAGCATCGCCGCCCATCTGCTTGGCCACAATATAGCCATTGGAGGCAGCGGGTGCGGCGAAGACCAAAACACCCGCGAACATCTGCATACCCGACAAACCAATCCAAAACCCCAGCATCACAAAAATACCGGAAGCCAAAATGGGGCGCATGAAGGCCCCGAGGCAAACACGCCAATTCAATTGCGTCAGCCGCCGCAAGCTGATGCCAGCCCCCACAGCCATGAGGCCTACGCCCAACGCACCGCGCCCGATCATATCAAGCGCGTCAGCCAATGGCACGGGCAGCGACACACCGCTCAGGTTGAGCGCAAGGCCGATAACACAGGCCTGCACCAGAGGGTTGCGAGATAGAGTGTTGAGAACTTTGGAAACGCTAGCCTTGGACGGGCCAAAGGCCGCTAGCACAACGATGCAAGTGATATTGATCAGGGGGATCAGAACCGCAATCGCCACAGCCATGAGCGCCAAACCACCGCTTAGAAACTGCTCGGCGGCGGCCAGGGCGACAAAAGCATTCCAGCGGATGCTCCCTTGAAACAGCGATGTGAACGCAGGATTGCCCAGCACCCCATTTGGCAACAGGCGCAACGAAAGAGCCAGCACCGTCATCACGCCAAGTGTTCCCACGAGGGCCAGTCCAAAACCGCCAAACCGCTCAAGTGACAGATCAGACTGCGCAATCGCAAGGATCAGCGTTGCAGGGATGAGGCCCCTGAATGAAAGCGTCTCAATCGCGGACCACCCAGCACGCGGGATGATCTCGCTCTTTGCCAAGCCGTAGCCAACAGCGAGGATCAACAGCAGAGGAAGGACAGAGAGGACAAGCGACATGTCAGAGCTGTGGCACCCGATCCCGTATTAGTCCAGCCGGATTTCCACACTATCACTGCGCCCCGCCGCATCCACAACAGAGATACGTGTGAAGCCAACACTCTCCAGCGCCAAGACGACATCGCGGCCCCGAAGCTGCGTCACCATTGGCATCCCGTCTACAAGAACGGTAAACGGTAACACCCCAGCGCGGAACTTGATCGGAACACCAAAACCGCTCCGCCTCAGCACAGCACCGTTGGGGGGAAACTCTACAGTGGGGCTGTTTGCATTAGCTGTGAATATAGACGCGCGGCTGTGGAATTCACGCAAGGGTTCTGGCAAATGGGCCGTACCAAGGATCAGCGCATCCGCAGGTGGAGGTGGCAAAGGAACACGGTCGGCGCTGATGCGGCCAAAGGCCTCAAACAGAATTGGCGCGGCAAGGGCCCCGCCGAAAGCGCCCGGAACAGGTGTGCCATCGGGACGGCCCAGCCAGACCCCGATCACATGCTGTCCGTCAAATCCAATCGCCCATGCGTCGCGGTGGCCATAGGATGTACCGGTCTTATACGCGACCTGCCCCACCCCCGCCGCGACACCCGACGGAGGCGCAATGCCCGACAGAATATTCGTTACCTGCCACGCGGCGACGGGTGACATAAATTTTTGCGGAGCTACGGCAGGAATTTGCTGCTCTACATGAAGCGGGACCGCCTGCCCGCCCTGCGCGATCCCCGCATATAGCTGAACCAAGTCTGTGAGCCGCAGACCGACGCCGCCCAGAGCAACGGCCAAGCCTGCTGCACCCGCAGGAAGTTCCGGGTGTGTCCCCGCGCGGCGCAGTCCTGACATGAGCCGCGCTGCCCCAAGCTCATGCGTGAGAAGGACGGGCGGAATATTGAGCGATAGAGTAAGGGCATCGCGCACCGTGAGCATACCGCGAAACTGTCCGTCGAAATTTTGGGGCGCATAGCTGCCGAAGGCGACGGGAGCATCGTTGATCAACGTATCGGGATGTACCAACCCTTCATCAAACGCGAGACCGTAGACCAACGGTTTGAGCGTGGAGCCGGGGGAGCGGAGTGCCGCAGTCATATCCACAAACCCGAGCGCCCCGTCATCTGAAGAGAATGCAGGTGATCCTACATGCGCAAGAATGGCACCGGTCTGATGATCCGCGATCATGATCGCAGTCGAGACGCCGGACGCTTGACCTGCTACCGCGCGACGGGCCAGTGCCTCCATGTGTTTTTGGAGCTCTGCGCTGATCGTTGTGTCATGTCTTCTTTTATCTGGCGCACTACGCCGCAGTGCGGCCGCCAGATGGGGCGCATTTTGTGGAAACCGCTGCATGCGGTGCGGGACGTCTGCTTGTCTGTTGTCGGGGTCCAGCCCTAGCCGTTTCAGTACACGCAGACGTGCGGCGCGCGCCACATCGGGATGGCGATCCGGCCTTCTGCTTTCAGGTGATTGCGGCAAGGCAATCAGTAGCGCGGCCTCTGCCTGAGTGAGGCGGCGCGGCTCTCTTCCGAACCACGCATAGCTCGCTGCGCGCAGCCCTTCGACAGCGCCGCCATATGGTGCGTGGTGCAGATAGAGGGTCAAAATTTCATTCTTGGTCAAGCGCCGCTCAAGCGCCAGCGCCACCCGCATTTGCCGCAGCTTGCCCGCACCACTGCCCGTGCCGGAGTTCTCCAGCAATCGCGCCACCTGCATGGTCAGCGTCGACGCGCCCGAAACGACACGGCCATGCCACATCGCCTGTCCTGCCGCTCGGACCAGCGCCCGCAAATCTACTCCGTTGTGTTCAAAGAACCGCTTGTCCTCATAGGCGATGAGCATTGCGACAAACTGCGGGTCGGCCTGCTCCAACCTAAGCGTCAAGCGCATCCGCCCGTCCTCAACGGCAAAGGCACGCAGAAGGGTGCCATCCCCCGCGCGGACTTCTGCCCCGACCTCTGACAGCACTGGAGGGAGCTCTGTCTCGTCGATCCAGGCGTCCATCCTGTCACGGGCATAATCCCCGAGGCCAAAGACCAGAGCGCACAGCGTCAGAGCGTAGGCAATGCGCCTCATGGCGTGACGGTCAGGCGTGATGTAGCCGTGTTGGCCCGGTATTCGGGGCGGTACATATCGGAGACCAACGCTGCGGGGTGGTGGTACTCACCCGGACTGATCGCACGCACGACATAGGCCAGTTGGAACGTGCCCGCCCCCTCATGGTCCACGGCTGCTAAGAAGCGATCGCTGCGAAACTCGACGTTCTGGGGCTGTGCGACTTCGAGCCAGTCCAGCGCCTTGACGGAGCCACTGCGCAGCAGGTTTGGATTGTCGATCTCGAATCCACCCGGTAGCGGATCATCGATCATGAGACGCGCACCGATTTCCTCAAACGATTGCACCTCCAATACCGCCACCAGCCGTGTGCCAGACGCGACAGGGCCGGTCACCTCGGCTCCCTCCATCGTGAAATACCGCCGAGTGAGAGCATAGCCATAGCCGCCAGCATCTGGTGCGACATCCGGCACCCCAAACGCGGTAAGTGTCATCGTGGTGGGAGCAGTGGATGTGTTGCTGATCATCCTTGTCACCGGACTACGGTCAGTGATCTCGCGCACAACGGGTCCGCTGACGGGCTCACCATCCACCGTAAGCTGTGCACCCGATGTTGTGCGCCCGAGTGCATGCGCTGCCAACACGACCTGCGCCGCTTCTTGGGTGGAGAGGTTGCGCCCCTGCGTCTGCAACGATTGTGTGAGGCTGCCCAGATCAATAGCGTTACTCCCCGCCTCTGCTGCGAGGGTCAGCACGGCTGCGCGATCCCGAAAGCCGCTGCCGAAATCATCGCGCCACTGATTGCGATCCGGCGATGTCAGAAGCAAGGCACCCGCGCGCGCAAACAACCTGTCTGCACGTACCGGATCACCATATGCTGCAAGGGCCGCGCCAAGCTGTGCAGCAGCCATGGGCGTGGCAAAAGCCTCTGCCTTGGTATCCGCATAATAGCGCAAGTCACCCATCTGGGCCGCCCCCGCGCGGGCCAACACCAGCAAAGCATAGGCAATATCCTCGCCTCCGCTGTCAAAGTCGGGGGCAAAGTTGACCCTGTTGCGCAGATTATCAAACGCCAAGGCCAAGGCGCGCGGTGGAACGACATGCCCTTGCTCCTTTGCGCGCCACAAAAAATCACTGACATAAGCATCAAGCCAGAATGCACCCGTCTCTGCACGCCACATGCCAAACGCACCATTGGATGCTTGGCGTGCCAACACACGGTCAATGCCCTGCGCGATCTTTGCATCAATCTCGGGCAGTGTTCCCAATCCCGCATCCTGCGCGAGGTTGCTCATATAGAGCAGGGGGAGCGCACCAGACGTGACCTGTTCGGTACAGCCGTAAGGATAGCGATCCAATTGCTGTAGCAAGCCCGGCACATTAAGCCGAGATAACGGGCCAGCGGTAAGAGTAGCGCGCGCCGTGCCCATCTGAAATCCTGCGAGGACAGCGGCGTCAAACGTAAATGCCTCCCCCGCATCAAGCGTGAATTGTCGTGTCGTTGCGACTTCGGGGTCATTGATCCGCACTGGCATCCGCAGCACACGGCGCAACACTTCGCCATCGGTTGTGGTCAGCTGAACAGTAATATCATGGTCCCCGATTTCGCGGGCCGTGAGTTCCAAAGGCAGGCGCAGCGTGCTTCCGTCACTAATGTTCACCTGCGCAGGAACAGCACCCATCGCAATGCCCGCATCTGCAAATACCTCGAGTGCCATGACGCCACTTGAACCACGGGTGTGGGTCATTTCCAGAAGCAATCGACTGCTGTCTTGGGGTGCCAACAATCGCGGGAGGCTGGCGGTGATCACAACCGGATCACGGGCGATGACATCGCTGGAGGTGCTCCCAACCGCGCTTTCAGACCATGCAACTGCCATCAGGCGGACGGTTCCGTTAAACGCAGGCCGCGTGACTTCGATCACAGTTCGCCCTTCAGCATCCAGCGTCACAGGGCCGCTGAAATAGGCCATGAGCGCCTCGGTCGGGGGCGGAGATTGGAGCTGCGCGGTTGCTGCCGCATCTCCGCCAGAGCGCACAGTGCCCATTGCTCCGCTGAGACCGTCAATGAGGCGTCCGTATACATCGCGCAGGCCCACGCCCAAACGCCGCTGGCCAAAATAATGCTGTGACGGGTCAGGGGTTTTGAAATCGGTGAGGTTAAGGATACCCACATCAATCGCCGCAAGAGTGACATATGCTGTTTCGCCCTCTGCCACACCGTCAACTTTGACCGGGACCTCGAACGTCCCCGCCTGTCCATCAATCTCAGCTGGCACATCCAAGGTAACGTCGAGCTGCTTGCCGTCCGGGCGGACAGCCGCATGGGCAAGGCCAAGGCTGCGGGCCGGATTGAGGCCCGCCTCGATATCCATGGGCCGGATCACCGAAGCGGAGACATAGGCACTGCTGCCCCACTCTTCGGTGACGGGCAGAGGGAGCCTATTCTCGCCTTCCTGCACCTGTATGCTGCGCTGTTCAATAACGCGATTGGACAGAACAGAGATCATGGCCACACCATCAGACGGGGCGACGATACGAAGCTGTGCTGTGTCACCGACGCCATAACTTTCGCGGTCCAGGGAGACCGCCAGAAAATCGGGCGTGGCAGACGCGTCATCACCACCGTACCAGCCCGACGCAACCGTGACCGACGAAGCAGCGAACGGTGCGCTTAGCTGCTCGACCACCAGCTCGTATTGGCCCCAATCGGTCGGCTGTGACAGCACTGTAGGGTCTGGCTGCAAAGTCAGATCGCCCGTACCCAAACGGATGCGCCGCGTGATCGGTTCCCACGCCCAACTGCCGCCGTTTTGATACCACTGATATCGTGTCTCGATTCGGTTAAAGGTCCAACGAACGGGCATCTCGCCACCTGTTGCGATTAGAGAGAATTGCGCGTCGCTCCCTTCGCTAAGGACATCCTCAAAGTTTGGCTTGATCCCGATTATTGCTCCTTGCAACGTCAGTGCGCGGGAGGTGCGGCGCTCCACCGGACGGCCCGATCCCTCAGCAATGCGCGCCACAATTGCTAACTCCAACGGTTGGCTTGGAACCTCATCTACGTTCGGCATCTTGAGCGGCAGGGCCGCTTCTCCACGCGCGTCGGTGCGCACCGGATCAAAGTAGGCTGTACGCGCATCAAACCGCTCGTCATGGCGACCGAATAAATATCCATCATGGGTCTCGATGGTGCGGGTCGTGCGCAGGCGGACCTCCCCCTCGATAGGCAGATCGCCTGCAGGGGCACCGAACAAGTAGCGCGCTGAAATTTCCAACGGCGGTGTATCACCAAGGCGCACGGGCGCATCGCTAAGCGCCATATCAAATTCAATCCGGTCAGGCAGGAAATCCTCAACCAGTACGGTTTGCGAGGCCAGCGGCCCTTGTGCCGGATCAGCAATCACATCCAGCCGCCATGCTCCGCGTGGGACCTCCGATCCAATGGGTAGGGCAAAGACATGACCCCCAGCCACAGGATTAGCAGTGAGCGTTCTACTGTATTCCGCCCCGTCAGGGCGCTTGAGCACGGCAACCAACGGCAGTTCATTTATCGCACGGCCTTGCGCGTCTCGGGTCAGCACAGTGGCAAAAATCGTCTCGCCCACGCGGTAGGCACCCCTATCTGTGGTCAGGTAGGTGTCAATCGGGGGCGCAGGGGGCAGTCCTTCCACACCGCGATCCGACAGATCAAATGCAGGGTCGGAGAGCGACAGGAACGCGGCATCGCCATTCTCGTCCAGCGCCATGAGGAGCGCGGGGGCAGCAGAGCCACTGCCCTGGGTCAGACCACTTGGGAAATGCGCGCGGCCTTGAGGGTCGGTCACCACCTCTCCAAGCACTGCGTTTGCGCGCGATATCAGGGAAAGTGTCACGCCGCCGCGTGCCTTTGCATCGCCCAAGCCCAGCACAGTTGCATGCAAGCCATCCGTACCGGACATGGTGCTGAGGCCCAGATCTGTGAGAATAAACCACTGCGTTGCGGCAGGAGTGTCATAAGGGTCTGCGCCTTTGATCCCTGCGGTGAGTGCGTAAATCCCCGGCGGCTGATCTTTCAAAGCTTCCGCCAAAGGAAGCCGTGTCGTCATCGCCGTGTTAAGCGTATTCTGGACAACCCCCGTTCCCTCCCAGACGTCCTGAGCAATAGTGGCCGAAAATGCGTCGTCCTGATATTTGCTCAGCGGTTTGCCAAAATAACTGTCTTGCATCGCGCGCAGCAGATTACGGTCACTGATACGGCGCAGCTTGAGCGTGACGGTATCGGCATTCACAGTCTCGACAGGCAATGCCGCCTCTGATCCGCGCGGCAGGACATAGGCCCGCCCCGTAAACCGAACAGATGGATCGCGGTCGCGCACATATTGCGTCACGGTCACGTCCTTGTGCAGCCGCTCGCCACTTGCCGCAGGCAAGCCCGCGCGGAAAGTCGCTGTGTAGCGGGTGCCAAATGTTACGCCGTCAATGCACAGAGTTTGACTGTCCGCCTCAACCACAAGCTTTGGATCCTCCAAGCGTACGAAAGGGTCATAATCTGTTCCCGCCGTAGCCAGCTTTTCGGAGAATTCAACACAGATGCGCGGACGCGCGCTGTTATTATCAACGCGGGTGTTGGTGATGCGGAAACCATATTTACCAATTGCCTTATCCAGTGCCACCGCGAGTTCCGGACGTGTCTCAAGCGTTGTGGCAAGGCGCAATGGTGCGATCATCTCGCGCGCCCTGCCGTTCACCTCAAAGGCGCGGGCCATAAGATCAAGCGCGGTAACCTGCTCCGTCTTCGTCTGGGCGCGCAGGTAGGCATTTATTGCAGCGGGGAGCGCTTCTCCGGAAAGACGCCGCGCAAGGTCGCGAGCGGTGTCGCCACGCGGTCGCAGCCCCAACCACGCCATACGCGCCCACAGATCACCACTGTCCGTCAAAGCAACAACTTGACCCGCCCAGCGCGCAGCTGCGCCCACGTCACTACGCCCGATTGCCGCATCCAGCGCCGCGATGATGTCAGACGCCGATGCACCATTCAGCGGATTCCGCTCTGCATTGGTCTCAACCAGTGCTTTGGCGGCGCTCCAATCGGCTTGTTTCAAGAATCCAAGGCTGTTCTGACGCGCTTCAGCCAACGATTGAACCTGCGGACTTGTCAGAGTTTTCCGCGCTGATATGGCCCCCTCGAAGAATTGTTCTTGGGTTATGGCAGCTTTCGGAAAACACGCATTTGAGCGGCTGTTAAAGGTGAATGCAGCACATTCGGATTGGGCAGAGCACGCCCGCGCGCAAGCTTCGCGTGTCGTCTCAAATTGGGGCACCAGATCGGCCCCATAGAAATCTACATCCCTGCTGTAGATGTACCGATGCTCTGGCATGGCTTGCTGCGCTAATGCACCAGTGACACAGGCGGCCAGCCAGAACGCCATACCCACAATCCACATCAAAATACGCATAACAGAATCCTCTTAATATAATGCTCCCAGAGTGCCATGCGGTGACGGGCGCAGGCAAGGTTGTTGGTTTTAAGACCATCTTTACCCGCAGTGCCGCAAAAGGGGGCTACACTGCGCGATCAATGAGGAATGGATGAGCTTACAGCAAAAACTCACCGAAGAGCGGCGAGGTCGTTTGGCGGCAGAACGAATGCTAGAGCTGAAGAAAGCAGAGCTGTTTGCAGCGAACCGCAAACTTGGCCGCAATACGCGCGAGCTGAGCGATGAGATTGTGGATACGCGCGCGCTGATGGAGAGCATGGGCGCGGAGAATAGGAAGGTCAAATCAGACCTGACTGCAGCACAAGAAAAGATCGCTGTGGTTGAGCGGCGATTGTGGCATTCCATTGAGACAATCAAGGACGGGTTTGCATTCTTTGACGGTGACAACCGGCTGATCATGGCAAACCAAGCCTATCTGGCAGTTTTCGAGGGGCTTGAAGTCATTCAGACGGGGGTCAATTTCGTGACCATCCTTCAGGCCCTTACGGATGAAGGGATTGTCGATCTGGGCGGGATGGAACCTACGGCATGGCGGCAGCGCATGCTCACCCGTTTTCAGATGCGTCATCCCGAGCCAGAGGTGATTCAGCTGTGGAATGGTAGCTACATTAAGATGATCGACCAGCGCGGCCCGGGTGGGGATGTCGTCTCCCTCGGTCTCGATATATCGACAACTGTGAAATATCAGCGTGAACTGGACGCTGCGCGTGAACTTGCTGAATCTGCAAACCGTGCAAAGTCAGCGTTCCTTGCCAATATGAGCCACGAAATCCGCACCCCGATGAATGGCGTCGTTGGCATGGCGGAGCTGTTGGACGATACGCTGCTAAGTGAAGAGCAGCGGCTTTATGTCCAGACGATCAAGAACTCTGGCGAAGCGCTTTTGGTGATCATCAACGACGTTCTGGATTATTCCAAGATCGAGGCGGACCGTCTCGAATTGACAACTGCGCCGTTTGACCTTGAGCGCGCCTGTCAGGAGGTCATCATGTTGCTGCAACCGATGGCCCGCGAAAAAGGGTTGGAGCTGTTACTCGATTACGATCTGTTCCTACCAACCGATCTGATGGGAGATGCGGGGCGTGTCCGGCAGGTCCTCACTAACCTTATTGGAAACGCGGTCAAATTTACGACCCATGGGCATGTTCTAATTCGTGTGACAGGCGTTGCCGACGCGACAATAGGCTGCGTAACGGTTCACATCGCAGTTGAAGATACGGGTATCGGCATCCCCGCACATATGACTGATCACATCTTTGGCGAATTCAACCAGGTTGAGAACGAGCGGAACCGGCAGTTCGATGGCACCGGACTCGGCCTCACGATTACCAAGCGGTTGGTCGAGCTGATGAAAGGCGAAATCTGGGTCACTTCCGAGGAGGGGGTTGGCTCCTGCTTTGGCTTCAAGATGCAGATGCAGGCGAATGGCGAGATTGACACCGCTTATCCTACCTTGCCGCGTCAAATGCGGCGCGTGATGGTTGTCGATGACATGCCCGCCAACCGCGCGATATTGGAGCGGCAGCTCGCACAACTTCGTTTGCAGACGGTTGGTGTTGCAAATACCGCAGCGGCACTGGCAGCGTTAGATGATACTGTTGATCTAATTTTGACTGATCACAAATTGCCCAACGTGAATGCGCTCACCCTCGCGGAAGGTCTGAAAGAGCGGGGCAGCAGTGTGCCTTTGTTATTGCTAAGCTCGAATTTGGTCGGTGTGAAGGAAAGCCCACTTTCTTCCACCTTTACCGGAATGCTGCAAAAGCCATTGCCACGCAACGCTCTGTTTAGCGCCTTAGAGAAGATTTCTCCTGTTGGTCAGAAATCTGAGCTTCCGGAGAAGCTCCGCAAAATGCGGGTACTCGCTGCAGAAGATAACCGGACCAACCAGCTTGTGTTTAGCAAGATGATAAAAGCCCTCAATATCACGCTGGAGTTTGCAGCCAACGGAGAGGAAGCAGTAGAAATGTACCAATCATTCAAGCCCGATCTGGTCTTCATGGACATCTCCATGCCCCGCATGGACGGCAAGCAAGCAACCCAGAAAATACGCGAGATTGAGGCGCACATCGGCGGCCATATCCCGATTGTAGCTATGACAGCGCATGCAATGCCCGATGATGACAAATCAATCCTGCAAGCGGGGCTGGATCACTACCTGACCAAGCCACTGCGCCGCGCCAAGATTGAGGAGCACGTGATGCTTGCCCAGCCCGCCGGAACCGAACCTCTCAAGGAGAGCGAGGTTCAGGACGCGGGGTAGGGGCGCAAAAACACCGGTGCGTCCGGTTTGGACAGCTCCGGCATGTGTTGGTATCCGCCCACGTCGAAATCGAGGATACCATCTGCCGTATCAATCCGCTTTTGCATCACAAATCGCGCCATCGCGCCGCGCGCTTTCTTGGCGTAAAAGCTGACAATTTTTGGACCTTTGCCATCACCCTTGTCTTCCATGAATTGCGGCGTGATCACACGTAGTTTGAGCGCCTTTAGATCAACAGCGCCAAAGTACTCCTGACTGGCACAGTTCACCAAAATGTCGCTGCCTGTCGACTTTGCCTGCGTGTTGAGTGCTTCGGACAATGCGCTGCCCCAATATTCATACAGATTCTTACCGCGTTCGGTTTTTAGCCTGCTGCCCATTTCCAGGCGGTACGGCTGGATCGCGTCAAGCGGGCGCAACACACCGTACAGCCCTGAAAGGATGCGCAGATGGTCCTGGGCAAACTCCATCTCGTCTGCGTCGAGGGTGCCAGCTTCCAATCCCTGATAGGTATCACCCGCAAAGGCCAATGCGGCAGGGCGTGTCAGATCGGTGTTTGGTGCCTCGACATACGACTGGAAACGGTCACGGTTCAGTGTGGCAAGGTTCTCACTAAGCGACATCAACGATTTCAGATCGCCCACGCTCAGCTCGCGCGCGGCTTCAACCAGCGTGCCCGCGTCATCCAGAAAATCAGGTGTGGACGCAGCCACATCACGTTCGGCCCAGTCCAGCTTTTTCGCAGGTGAAATCACAACAAGCATATCCGCTCCTCTTTATCCTAGATCAGTAACTAGTCCGCGCCCCGCAGCACGTCCAGAAATGCAGCGCCAAAACGCTCGGCCCGTTTGTCGCCCAATACCCGCTCAATCGAGCCTGCATCGGCGTTGTGCAGTTGCGCGACCTTCGCCAACAGAGAGGCGGAGCAACTGAGCGGCTTTTCCGTGCCCAGTGCACCGCGTGAAAGCTGCGCCTGTGTTTCCAATAGTTGATCATAGAGATCACCAGCACCGCGCCCTGCCAGCTTGCGCCGTTGAGGGTGCATCATCTCGGCCTCACCGTTGATCACCTCCAGAAATGCGGCACCGTAGCTCTCTAGCTTTTTGGCTCCAATACCGCTTACACCTGCCATCTGGTCAAGGTTGGCAGGCCGCGTTTCGGCCATCTCGATCAAGGTGCGGTCGGTGAAGATAATATAGGCAGGCACTTTTGCAGCTTCCGCCAGACCGCGCCGCTTGGCTTTGAGCGCGCTGAGCAATGGCGCATCTTCTTCGTTCACCATGGCCTTCACCGCCGGGCGTCGAGAAGTGCCCGCCGCCTTTATGCTGTCGCGGCGCAGAGTAATCTTTGCTTCATCCCGCAGGATGGGCAGGGCCGCATCGGTCATGCGCAGTGCGCCGTGGCGGGTCGGGTCAGGTCGAACCAGATCACGGCCCATCATTTGGCGAAACACGGCCTGCCATTCCGGTTTGGAATACTCGGTCCCGACACCGTAAGTGGGCAAGGATTGGTGACCACGCTGTTTAACCTTATCCGTCTCGTTGCCCAGAAGAATATCAATCAGATGGCCCGCGCCAAACCATTCCTCTGTGCGTAGCATGGCAGATAGCGCCTTGCGCACCGCCGTTGTGCCATCAAACGTATCGACAGGATTGTCGCACAGATCACAGCGGCCACAGGTGACCTCGCTCTCGTCAAAATACCCCAGCAGAGTTTTGCGGCGACATTCTAGTGCCTCGGCCAATCCCAACAGCGCATTGAGACGGCCATGATCCGCCGCGCGCCGTTCTGGCGGGGCCAACCCCTCATCAATCTGGGTGCGGCGCAGGCGGATGTCTTCGGGCCCAAACAACGTCAATGTCTCGGCTGGTGCACCATCACGACCTGCACGACCGATCTCCTGATAGTAAGATTCGATGCTTTTGGGCAGGTCGGCATGGGCAACCCAACGGATGTCGGGTTTGTCGATACCCATCCCAAACGCAACTGTCGCCGCCACGATCAGCCCGTCTTCTTGTTGAAACTTCCGCTCCGCAATCCGGCGATCCTCCGCTTCCATACCACCGTGGTAGTGGATCGCGGTTTGCCCCGCATCGTTAAGTGCCTTTGCGATGCCTTCCGTCTTGGCCCGCGTGCCACAATAAACGATGCCGGATTGGCCACGCCGCGCGGCGGCGAAGTTCAGGATTTGATTACGCGGTGAGTTTTTCGCAGCAAACATCAGATGGATATTAGGTCGGTCAAAGCCGCCCAAAAAGCTACGCGGCGGAGTGCCCTCAAACAGTTTTTGAATAATCTCGTCGCGTGTTTCCGCGTCCGCAGTGGCGGTAAAGGCGGCAAGCGGCACGTCCAAAGCACGCTTCAACTCGCCGATACGCAAATAATCAGGGCGGAAATCATGGCCCCATTGGCTGACGCAGTGCGCTTCATCCACCGCGATCATCTTAACGCCTACACGCTTGAGCATCCCCATGACCGAACCAGCGGCGAGCCGTTCAGGCGCCATATAGAGAAGTTTGAGCGTACCCGCCTCAAGCCCTTCCCAAACCGCATCCGTTTCTTCGGGGGTATTACCGGAGGTTAGCGCACCGGCACCCACACCCAATTCCTGCAAAGCGCGGACCTGATCACGCATTAGGGCGATGAGGGGCGAGATCACAACAGTGACCCCTTCTCGCATCAGCGCAGGGAGCTGAAAGCACAGGGATTTTCCGCCACCCGTGGGCATTATGGCCAGCACGTTTTCTCCTGCGGTCACGGCCTCCACGATCTCTTCTTGTCCGGGGCGAAACCCGTCAAAGCCGAATACATCTTTTAGCAGCGGGGCAGCGCCGGACATAAGAAAACCTGAGTGTTGGGAAATCAGCTTTTTCAGAGTCACATATCAATCGGTGAGGGGCAAGAGCTTGTCAGCCCGATGCGCCCCTTTTTAACGCCAGAAATGTTGTGGCCTTAGTAAAACAGCGCCGCGTTGTTGGTCAGAACAATCCGCGCAATGGCCACACCGATCAGCACGGCCAGCGGGGCAAGATCAAGGCCGCCCATATTGGGCAGCACTCGGCGGATCGGGGCATAAATCGGCTCTAACAAACGATTAATACCGTACCAGATTTGCGCAACCAACGGCTGGCGCGTGTTGAGTACTTGAAAATTGATCAGCCAGGACATCACCACATGGGCGATGATGAAAAACCACAAGATGTTCAGCAAAAGCATCAGAATCAAAAAGATTGAGGTCACAGGCGGTCGTCCTTTTTCAAAGCGTGTAGGACGCAGTTAAGCTTGCTGTGCAAAAAGGACAAGGGTGCCGCGAGGTTCGTGGTTGACGCAGCGCTTCGATGCGTCAATTCAATGGCCAAAGGAGTCCTGCCGTGTTTCCCTTCTTCCGCCTCATTAAAGATGTCACTTTGGCCAGCCGCCAGCCTCCGCTCGAAAACCTGACAGACGTTCATGTGTCACAGCATATTTGCTGGCCGCAGGATCTCGATATTTTCTTGGAGCTTAATAACGGGCGCGCTTTGACACTGTATGATTTGGGGCGCATTGCGATGGCCCAGCGCGGGGGTCTAGTGGCGGTTCTCAAACGTGAGCGATGGGGCTTAACGATGGCTGGCTCCCATGTAAGGTTCCGCCGGCGCATCCGTGGCTTTGAGCGATTTGAAGTGCGTAGCCGGGCCGTCTGCTGGGATGACAAATTTATCTATATCGAGCAGTCCATGTGGAAACGCGATGGAGAATGTGCAAGCCATGTCCTGTACCGATCTGCTGTGACAGATGAGAACGGGATCATCGGTACCGCAAGGGTATTGTCCGCCTTGGGAAAAGACGCCGCCTCCCCGGACATGCCCGAATGGATTGCCCACTGGACCCGCGCCGAAAGTGCGCGCCCTTGGCCGCCAATGCAGGACTGAAAAGGTCCCGCAGAAAAAGCACTTCTTGCACGAACTCATGCGGCCTGTTCTATCATGATCCAAA
>RCNE010000196.1_pt1 | contig 31388 bp, 33 predicted proteins | sample 2041361 | NCBI WGS metagenome assembly RCNE01 (sample SAMN09708229, study PRJNA481090) | Marine sediment metagenome, whole genome shotgun sequencing project. | reverse complement strand
GACCTTACGAGACAGGACGTCGAGGAAGAGACTACAGGGATGTACTTGTGGCGTGTCCTGGTAAGACAATACCCCCTCCCCAGCGCCCCCACTGCTTAGTTCAGGGCTAATTCCCCGCCCCAGCGCCCCCTGCCTTAATTGCGTATGCTGGCTAATTTCTGCCCAACTTTAACCGCATCACCCGTGCCAAGATTTTCAAGTCTTTTCACAGCACCCCGCGGCATCAATAAAATCACCGTAGAACCCATATTGAATCGACCCATCTCGTCACCTTTCGCAAGCGTGATTTCTTCATCCGGGTAATCTTTAACAGTGACTTCCTTACTTTTTGCCGGTGTTACTTCACCAGCCCAGACCGTTTCTGTGCTCGAAACCAGCATCGCACCCACCAGGACCATCACCAATGGCCCTGAATCGGTTTCAAAAATGGATATGACACGTTCATTGCGGGCGAATAAGCGCGGAACCTGTCGAACCGTGTAGGGTGCGACTGAAAATAATCTGCCGGGTACGTGGATCATGCGCTGAAGCCGACCACTTAAAGGCATATGGATACGGTGATAATCCTTGGGGGAGAGGTAGATTGTAGAAAAATAGCCGCCGGTCAGTTGCTCACATACGAGGTCGTTGGCCAGCAGGTCCTGCAGTGAGTAGTCCCTGCCTTTTGCCTGTAAAATCCGGTTTTCCTGAAGCGAGCCTGTTTCGCTTATTTTGCCGTCACAGGGCGAAAGAAATGCATTCAGGTCAGGGTCAAATGCTCTCACGCCGGGTTTGAGTGCGCGTGTGAACCAGGCATTGAAGCTTACATAGTCCGCCGGGTCAGGTGAAAGCGCTTCGCTGTAATTGATCCCGGCCATCCGGCTGATCAGGTGGATCAACAGGTTCTTGACCCACTTGATTTCGCTTCGCATCAGGGCGTAAACGATGCGGGACAGGAAATGCTGCGGCAGGATATACTGAAAGCCTGCAAGTATGCGCTCAATGACTGATTTCATTCTGCAAACCTATGGGTGCGAAGAATCTTACGACGTTAATGACAGTCAACTATAATGCCTGTCAGCCCATATATTGCAATATGAATTAGTAGAATCAACAGGACTTTTATGCAAACTGCCGAAAACTGGCTTGATTATTGTGCCGGTGAAATGAACCGCGCGGGTCTGTTCTTCGGACATGGCACTGACAATGCACATGATGAGGCTGCCTGGATGTTGCTGCATATTCTCGACGCGCCCCTGGATGGTAGTTTTTCTCAATGGGATATCAAACTTACAAAGGCGCAAACCGACGCGCTTGAACGTCTGCTCGCCCGCAGGATAATCGAGCGATGCCCGCTGGCTTATCTGACGGGTAAAGCGCGCTTTTGCGGGCTGGATTTTGTGGTCAAGCCGCAGGTATTGATTCCACGTTCCCCGCTGGCTGAGCTAATCCGGGAGCAATTTTCCCCCTGGATGAATGTACAGGAGGGAAGCAGGGTTCTGGATATGTGTACCGGTGGTGGTTGCATCGCCATTGCGATGGCTGTCTGGATGCCTGAATGTACCGTTGATGCAGTTGATATTTCAAATGAGGCATTGGATATTGCCTCTGAAAATATCCAGCTTCATAAAATGGGTGACCGCGTCAGCCTGATCCAATCGGATCTTTTTACTGCACTCGACGGGTCAACTTATGACCTGATTGTCAGTAACCCGCCCTATGTTTCCAGGGCTGTGTTTGATCAATTACCGGCAGAATACCGGGCCGAGCCTTCATCAGGTCTGGTCTGCGGTGAAGATGGACTGGATATTGTGCTCAAAATATTGGATGCTGCACCAGGTTATTTACAACAACAGGGTATCCTGATTGTAGAGGTCGGTGAAAGCGCGGAGACCTTGGAAGAGATATTACCCCGTGTACCATTTACCTGGCTGGAATTTGACGAAGGCGGAGACGGTATATTCCTGTTGGAGTATGATCAACTGATTGCATGTCAGCCGGATGTGCGAGCTGTTTTGGAGCAACGAAAATATGTCTGATAATACCTTCGGACGTCTGTTCAGGATGACAACCTTTGGTGAGAGCCATGGCCCGGCCATTGGTTGTGTTATTGATGGCTGTCCACCGGGACTTGAAGTAGATGCCGCCTACATTCATCATGAGCTGACACGTCGTGCTACCGGCAAAAGCAGACATACATCGCAGCGTAAAGAAAAGGACGACGTACAGATTCTTTCGGGTGTGTTTGAAGGACGTACGACCGGTCATCCGATCGCGCTGGTTATTGAAAATACCGATGCCCGTTCAAAGGACTATACAGACATCGCGGAAAAATTCCGGCCGGGTCATGCGGATTTTACCTACTGGAAAAAATACGGCTTTCGTGATTACCGTGGCGGCGGGCGTTCTTCCGCTCGTGAGACCACCATGCGTGTTGCCGCAGGTGCGATTGCGAGAAAATACCTGCATGAGCAGTTTGGTATTGAAATACAGGGCTGGTTGGCACAACTCGGGCCCATTCGCACTGACAATGTGATGGATATGGACAGCATAGAAAGCAATCCATTTTTCAGCCCTGACGCCAGTGTTCTCGGGCAACTTGAAAGTTACATGGACAGCTTGCGAAAATCCGGTGATTCCGTTGGTGCAAGAATATCGGCGGTAGCGCGCAATGTACCTGCCGGTTTGGGCGAGCCCGTTTATGGCAAGCTCGATGCAGACCTGGCAACGGCTATGATGGGTATCAACGCGGCCAAGGCCGTGGAAATCGGTGCTGGTTTTGATTGTGTCGAGCAATTGGGGACCGAACACAGGGATGAGATTACACCCGATGGATTTTTAAGTAATCACGCCGGTGGAATTCTGGGCGGTATATCCAGTGGTCAGGATGTGCTAGTCAGTGTGGCGTTCAAACCGGCATCCAGCCTGCGTATTCCATGCAGAAGTGTGGATATCAATGGCAAGGCCGTGGAAGTTATTACCAAGGGTCGTCACGACCCCTGTGTGGGTATCAGGGCAACGCCAATCGTCGAGGCCATGCTGGCGCTCGTGTTAATGGATCATGTGCTCAGACAGCGGGCACAGAACGGATAAGACAAAGGACTTGGATTAAAAATGAGTAAGAAATTAAAAATAGCAGTGGTTGGCGCAACCGGTGCTGTGGGTGAAGCCATGCTGTCCATTCTGGCAGAATACGGCTTCAAGGATGCCGATGTACACGCACTTGCCAGTGAGAAGTCACTCGGTAAATCGGTCGATTTTGGTCATCGGACATTGCCGGTAGAAGTACTGGACGATTATGACTTCAGCGGAACTGAGTACGGGCTGTTTTCGGCTGGCGCAGGCATCAGTCTGAAGCAAGCTCCCAGGGCGGCAAAGGCAGGCTGCACGGTTATCGACAATACTTCTGCATTCCGGCTTGATGATGACATTCCACTGGTGGTACCGGAAATCAATGGCGACCTGCTTGAAACATTGGAGGCCGGTAGCATCATTGCCAACCCGAATTGTTCAACCATCCAGATGCTGATAGCAATTGCACCGATTCACGCAATCGCCGGTATAGACCGCATCAACGTTGCAACTTACCAGTCAGTTTCAGGTGCCGGTAGCGAAGGTCTGGAAGAACTGGCTCGCCAAACCATGGACCGGCTGAGTTTCAAGGAGGCCAAACCTGCTGTGTTTGCGCAACCGATCGCTTTTAACTGCATACCGGTCATCGACACGATGCAGGACAATGAATACACTCGCGAGGAAATGAAACTGCATTGGGAAACGCGTAAGATTTTGCGGGATGATTCAATTGCCGTAAATGCAACAGCGGTTCGGGTACCGGTGTTTTATGGCCACTCAGAAGCGGTACACCTGGAAACTGCCCGGGATATCAGCATGGAAGCTGTACGTGAAGCCATGCACAAGGCGCCGGGCCTGGTTTTGGTTGATGATACCGATGCCAAAGCACAGGTGACGGCAGTGACGCATGGTGCGGGAAAAGACGAGACTTTTGTCAGCAGGCTACGTCGTGATTTCACCCATCCGCGGGGAATAAACATGTGGGTAGTGAGCGACAATGTCAGAAAAGGTGCCGCTTTAAACGCGGTGCAAATACTAAAAATGATGGTCACAGGCAAAATGCCAGTGGAAACATGAGGTCAGCGAAAGTACACTCTTGATTGTCGCTGTCGTATACACGTAGCCGACAGTCAGGGAGTGACGGGGAAACCAATGAATAAAAGAATGCACTGGACACTGTTTGTCGTTCTGGGTCTTTTCAGCCCGGCCTTGTTGGCTATAGGACTGGGCGGGGCAGTTGTTGAGTCCTACCTGGATCAACCGCTGGACGTCAGGGTTGAACTCATCACTCAGAACGAAGAGGAGTTGCAAAGTATTACTGCCGGTCTTGCAACGGCGGGAGACTTTCAATTACTCGGTCTGAGCCGTACTGCTATCACCGTGCCGCTGACATTTGAGGTGAATACGGATGCTGACACTCCCTATATTCATATCACCAGTGACCTGAATATCAGCGAGCCTGTCTTACAAGTGCTTGTAGAAATTGTCTGGGCAAGCGGAAGAATGTTGCGTGAATATACCTTGTTCCTCGATCCACCCACTTTTGAGTCAGCGGCACCGCCGGTTGTTGTCAAACCCGCGCCAGTCAAAACACCGCCGGTCGAAATACCGCCGGTCGAAACACCATCCCCAACAGTCACACCTATTCAGAAAGCGCCTCAACCCAAAGAGGAAAAAGCAGAAGCACCTGAGATCGCCGAGACAAGCCCTGGTTCGGAAACAGGGCAACCCACGGATTCAGACAAGGACGAACCAGCTCCAGAGCAAGTTACTGAACAGGAAACTGAACAGGAACCTGAACAGGAAACTGAACAGGAACCTGAACAGGAACCTGAACAGGAACCTGAACAGGAAACTGAACAGGAAACTGAACAGGAAACTGAACAGGAAACTGAACAAGAAACTGAACAAGAAATTGAACAAGAAACTGAACAGGAACCTGAACAGGAACCTGAACAAGCTCAGGAGCGCTACTCTGAAGACGAAGTCTACGGTCCAGTGGCTCGGGGCGAAACACTGTGGGGTATCGCCCGTGATTTTAGCAAGGTTACAGGCTACTCGATAAACAAGACCATGCTGGCTTTGCAGCGAAAAAACCCTGAGGCATTCATAAAAGGCAATATTAACTTGCTTAAGAGTGGTGCAATCCTTCGTTTGCCGGCATTAAATGAACTGGAGACGCTGACATCTAGGGAGGCAATGCTTGAGGTCTTACGACAGGAAGAGGAAGTTCATACAGGCATCCGTACGGTCGCGTCCGAATTCGATACACCCACCGTAGCGGATAGCGGAGATTACCAGGCTACAACAGATGAAGAGGTTGCCGAACCTGACTATGTAGAGGAAGAGGGGCATCTTGAACTGGTGCCACCGGCTGAAGATGCGCTACCGGATTTACAGAGCTCAGAAGAGGTGCCGGCACAGGGCGTGGCTGCTGAGTCGATGCAGGAAGAACTGTCACGCACCGAGGAAGATCTGGTTAACGCCCGGCAGGAAAGCACCTATTTAGCTGAGCGCATTGAGGAGCTTGAAGCCGACGCCAGGGCCCGCGAGGAGCAGTCTCTCGTCATCGAAGATTCAGAGTTGGCAAATATTGAGTCCAAACTGGCCCAGGAGCGTGCCGCCGATCAACCTGAACCACCGCTGGCCATTACCCCGGGTGGTGAAAAGCAAGCCTGGTATGCCGGCAAGACACCGTTGATCGGAGGCGTTGCAGTTGTATTGATCGCATTAGTTGTTTGGGGCTTACGACGCAGAAGTGCCGGTCTGAATGACGTACAAAGAGCCTCGGAGGTGCAGGCCATTTCCGGTGATGCAGAAGATATTCTGCGTACGCTTGATAGCAAAGAAAGTGAAGGTGAAACCGTGGTTCAGGCCATACCGGAAGCAGAACCGGAACCAGAATCAGAACCTGCGCCAGCGTCTGAACCGGAAGCTGAGCCTGTTGCAGATATTGACGGGGACGGCCAGGGGCAGGAAGAAGATGATCCTGAGGTCAAGCTGGATCTGGCACGTGCTTACCTGTCACTCGGTGACAAAGAGGCGTCAAAATCAATGCTTGACGAGGTTCTGAAGAACGGTAACGAGGCGCAGATAGCGGAAGCCCGGCAAATGTTGGAAGAGCTCTGAGTGAAACCGGTCCCATTCGCCCAATTGTGGAGTACTTGAGCCTGGCTTGGCGCGGTCTCTATCCAAAGCAGGTCTTAAGTCATGCGTTATGCACTCGGAATCGAATATGATGGTGCCGGATTTTGCGGTTGGCAGCGGCAAAGCCATTCTCCTTCGGTTCAGCAAAGTATTGAAAAAGCAATTCAAGTGGTCGCCAATCATCCGGTGACCGTGATTTGTGCCGGACGTACCGATACGGGTGTACATGCCCGTGGCCAGGTGGTTCATTTTGATAGCCCTTCCGTGCGTTCGGAAAGACAGTGGGTGCTCGGTATCAACTCAAACCTGCCGGATCCGGTCCGTGTCATGTGGATACGTGAGGTAGACGACAGTTTTCACGCACGCTTTGGTGCCCTTTCCAGAAGTTACCAATACACAATTTTGAACCGCTGGGTGCGACCGGCAATAGGTGTTTCCTACTACGGTTGGTGCAGGGATACGCTCGATGAAGGGCGAATGCACGAGGCTGCACAGGTTTTACACGGCAGACACGATTTCAGTGCTTTCCGCTCAGCGGGTTGCTCCGCGCAGCACGCCATCCGCGAAGTGATGTTGATCAACGTCAGTCGGCAGGGGGAATTCGTTAAAATTGATATCACCGCCAATGCATTTCTCTATCATATGGTACGGAATATCGTGGGTAGTCTTATCCTGGTCGGTAAAGGGGAAAAATCAGGCCAGTGGTTTGACGAGGTGTTTCACGGCCAGGATCGCACGCTTGCCGGTGTAATGGCAGAGTCGCAGGGTCTTTGTTTTATCAATGTACGTTATGATCCGAAATACAAGCTACCCGACAGTGCTGAGATGTTTACATTTTCATGAACAGGGTCAAGATCAAAATATGTGGCCTGACAAGGGCGGAAGATGTGCAGGCAGCAGTTGAGACCGGTGCCGATGCCATCGGTTTTGTGTTTACCGCCAGTGTGCGGCGTATCTCCATTGACAAGGCAATTGAGCTGAGTGCTTATGTCCCCGCGGGAGTTTTGCGTGTAGGCTTGTTCCTGAATCAGGACAGGTCTGAAATTGAGAGAGTGACCGGTTCTGTAGCGCTTGATATATTGCAGTTCCATGGTAGTGAAACCGAGCAGGAATGCGACCGTTTCAAGTTGCCATGGCTCAAAGCGGTGGCGATGGAAAATGCCGAATCTGTAAAACAGGCAGAACAGGATTTTCCAGGCGCTGCGGGTCTGCTGCTTGACAGCCACTCGAAAGGAAAGCGCGGTGGCAGCGGCAAGTCATTTGACTGGTCATTGTCAAGATCGATAGAGAAGCCCGTCTGGCTTGCCGGCGGATTAAATGCAGATAATGTTACAAGGGCTATCCAAACTGTCAGACCATACGCAGTGGATGTATCAAGCGGTGTGGAATCTGAACCAGGTATCAAGGACCCGACAAGGCTGAAAGCCTTTGTCAAGGCAGTAAGGCAAGCTGAAAATTAGCAACAGATGGTAAAAATTAATGAGTGAAGACCAACAGGTATGGCCAAACGAGCGAGGCTATTTTGGTAAATATGGAGGCCGTTTTGTTTCCGAAACATTGATTCATGCACTGGACGAATTGCGCGAGGCTTATGGCCGTTGGCGCAAGGACGATGAGTTTGTACAAAGAATGGATGAGGACCTGGCCAATTATGTCGGCCGTCCATCCCCTATTTATTATGCGAAGCGGTATTCGGAGGCAGCGGGTGGTGCAAAAATCTACCTGAAACGTGAGGACCTGAATCATACCGGCGCGCACAAGATCAATAATACGATGGGGCAGGGTTTGTTGGCCCACTACATGGGGAAGAAGCGCATCATTGCCGAAACCGGTGCAGGGCAGCACGGTGTTGCCTCAGCCACGGTGGCGGCCCGGTTAAACCAGTCCTGCCGGGTTTATATGGGTGACGTAGACATCCAGCGGCAAGCGATCAATGTATTCAGAATGCGTTTGCTCGGTGCCGAGGTCTGTGGTGTCTCATCCGGTTCTGCAACTCTCAAGGATGCCCTCAACGAGGCCATGCGTGACTGGGTAACCAATGTTGACGATACGTTTTACATCATCGGCACCGTTGCGGGGCCACATCCGTATCCCGAGATGGTACGCGACTTTAACGCCGTTGTCGGTCGTGAGGCGCGTCGCCAGATGTTGCAGATCCAGGACAGTCTGCCGGATGCCCTGGTAGCCTGTGTCGGTGGCGGATCAAATGCGATGGGGCTGTTTCATCCGTTTATCGCGGATGAAAGTGTGAAAATGTTCGGGGTTGAAGCCGCGGGGCGCGGTCTTGCGACAGGTGAGCATGCTGCCTCGTTGTGTGCGGGAAAACCAGGGGTTTTACATGGTTGCCGTACCTATTTGCTTGATGATGATGCGGGACAGATCACCCATACACACTCGGTCTCCGCCGGTCTTGACTACCCGGGTGTTGGCCCGGAGCACGCCTGGTTAAAAGACACCGGTCGCGCAGAATATGTCAGCATTACCGATGAAGAGGCATTGACGGCCTTTCATCAACTAACCCGTCTGGAAGGCATCATGCCGGCGCTGGAAAGTAGTCACGCCCTGGCATATGGATTCAAACTGGCCGCGACCATGCGTCCGGATCAAAGTATTTTGATCAATTTGTCCGGCAGGGGAGACAAGGATGTTCAGACAGTCGCAGAACTGGAAGGGCTTAGCTTATGAGCCAGAGAATAGCCAATTGTTTTTCGACAGCTAAAAAGGCCGGACGCAAGGTTTTGATACCTTTTATGACTGCCGGAGACCCGCACCCGGACTGGAGTGTGGCCGTGATGCATGCGTTGGTGGATGCGGGGGCTGACCTGATTGAACTGGGTGTGCCATTCTCTGATCCGATGGCAGACGGGGCCGTGATCCAGTTGGCAAGCGAAAGAGCCATTGAAAAACAGGTTTCCCTCAGTAGTGTCATGCAAATGGTAGAGGCTTTTCGGCAAACGGATACCCGCACACCGGTCGTGTTGATGGGTTATATGAATCCGGTAGAGCACTATGGAAGGACACGCTTCCCTGCAGACGCGACAGCGGCGGGCGTCGATGGACTTCTGCTGGTGGATTGTCCTCCTGAGGAACGTGACGACCTCGGTGTTGCCATGCAAGCGTCCGGTCTTGACGGGATTTGTTTGATTGCCCCGACCACGACCCGTGAACGTGTCAAAGACATCAGCAGTGTTGCCAGTGGCTTCATTTATTATGTTTCGCTCAAGGGAATTACCGGTGCCGGACAGCTGAATTCGGCCGATTTATATGAACCGGTCCGGCAGATCAGGGAGTTTAGCGATCTTCCGGTGGCAGTGGGTTTTGGAATCAAGAATGCCGAAATGGCCGTCAAGGTTGCCCAACATGCCGATGCGGTTGTGATTGGCAGTGCCCTGGTTGAGTCTCTTTCCGGAGCTCAAACAGCAGCAGAGGCATGTTCGGTCGCCAAGGCATTTGTTGCGCCGGTGCGTAAGTCGTTGGACAATACAGCCTGATCGCCGATAGGCTGGCGACTACAGACACAGGAAAAAACATACTGATATGAGCTGGTTTCAGAAATTCAGACCTTCAAAAATTCGCACTGAGGGTGGCAACAAACGCAACGTGCCTGAAGGTCTATGGACCACGTGTACCGTGTGTACGGCTGTGCTGTATCGCCCGGAGTTGGAAAGAAACCTGCAGGTTTGTCCGAAGTGCAGTCATCACATGAGGATAGGTGCCCGTGCCCGCCTTGTACATTTCCTTGACCCGGGAGAGCACCGCGAAATAGCAGCGAAGCTTGAGTCGGTGGATGCATTGGGCTTCAAAGACAGTAAAAAATACAAGGACCGGATTGCTATTGCGCAAAAGAAAACCGGCGAAAAAGATGCCCTTATCGTTTTAGCAGGGCAACTTAACGGTGCTGATGTTGTTACATGCGCATTTGAGTTTGGTTTCATGGGTGGTTCAATGGGCTCGGTGGTGGGTGAAAAATTTGCCCGCGCAGGTCTTGAAAGCCTGCGGCTTAAGGCCCCGCTGGTGTGTTTTTCCGCCAGTGGTGGTGCGCGTATGCAGGAAGGCCTGCTCTCCCTTATGCAAATGGCAAAAACCAGTGTGGTATTGGCCAGGCTAAGTGAACAGGGTATTCCATTCATATCCGTCCTGGTACACCCGACCACGGGTGGTGTATCCGCAAGCCTGGGTATGCTGGGTGATATCAATGTGGCAGAGCCCATGGCACAAATAGGTTTCGCAGGACCCAGGGTTATCGAACAAACCGTCCGTGAGACATTGCCGGAGGGCTTCCAGCGTAGCGAGTTCCTTATGCAGAAAGGTGCAATTGACATGATCGTTGATCGCCGCAACATGCGTGACACGCTTGGCTCATTGCTGGCGCTATTGTGCTCCGGCAGATTGCCGCGTCCGGTCAGCGGCGAATTGATGAAAAGTTGATTTTCAACGGGCTTTACCTGCTTAAATATCATCAAATACTATGAACCTTGACGCGTGGCTGATTCTGCTCGAACAACGCCATCCGCAAACGATTGATCTTGGTCTTGGACGTTGCGGCTCGGTTTATGAGCGCATGGGGTCACCCAGGCCCGCAAACAGGGTGTATACCGTGGCCGGCACCAATGGCAAGGGTTCTACGGTTGCCTATCTTGCAGCGATGTGTGGCGGTCTCGGTCAATCTTACGGTGCTTTTACTTCTCCGCACATTTTTCGTTTTAACGAGCGAATCAGTGTCATGGGTGAGCCGGTTTCCGATGATTGCCTGATCCGGGCTTTTGAGCATGTTGAAGCGGCACGTGAAGGTGTTTCGCTAACGTATTTCGAGTTTACAACCCTGGCCGGATTGTTGATCCTGAATCAGTCGGAGCTGGATTGCGCTGTTTTGGAGGTGGGTCTGGGCGGTCGTCTGGATACGGTTAATCTCGTTGATGCAGACTGTGCGGTCATTACACCCATAGGTCTGGATCATCAGGAATATCTGGGTCCTGATCTCGATTCTATCGCGGCTGAGAAAGCGGGCATAATTCGCCCTGGTGCCCCGGTTGTTTGTACGGAGCAAAACCCACCTGCACCGATAACACAAACTGCAGAAAAGCTGAGAGCACCACTGCTACAACGTGGTAAGGGTTTCGACCTGGCCCCCCACCCAGATCCGGAAAACGAGTTGCTGCGGTTTTCTATCGGTGAGCAATCAATGCTTGTTGCACCGCCAACCATGGGTGGAAGACACCAGCTCGATAACCTCGCCGCGGCACTGGCTGCACTGGTGATGCTCAATCCCGGTTGCATGGCAAGAGCCGGTGAAATTTCAGCTGCAATTCGGGCCTGCAAGGTACCTGGACGCCTTCAGAAAATATGTGACTCCCCCGAGATTATTCTGGATGTCGGGCATAACGGGTTGGCCGCAAAGGCACTGGCCGCTTTTCTTGAAGAGAAGCACGGGTCAAACACAATTTGCGTGTTGGCCATGTTGGCAGACAAACCTGCCGAGGTGGTTGCAACCACCATGGATCGTTTTTGCAAACACTGGTTATGCGCCGACTCGCCGGGCTCCAGGGGACAGACTGGCGAACATCTGGCGGCACGCTTGAAGAATGCTTTGCCAGGTGCGCACATTAGCGCCTTTGGGCCACTGGACGACGCCATACAGGCAGCGCTCTCAATGGTGGGGGAGCATGAAACGATCCTGGTGTTCGGTTCTTTTTCGACGGTCTCGGCAGCGGCTGACTGCTTGAAAAACAGCTTGCAGCATGACGGGCATGATGCTGATAGAATCACCTCAGACAAATCTGGAAAGAATCCCCGAGAAAAAACAAATGGATAAAGCACTTAAACAAAGACTGGTCGGCGCAAGTGTATTGATTATTCTTGCGGTTATCGTATTACCCATGTTGCTCAGCGGACGGTCAGACAGGCTCAAACACGAATCCAACCAGATCGAATTGCCACCGAAACCTGATGAATTATCCATTGAGACACGCCGTTTCCCGGTCGGTATTCCAAGTAGACCTGCGCCTGCAGCAGAACAGGAACCGGATAACCAGGAACAAACGCAGACGGATAGCATTGACCTTGCATCTACGACCACTGAAGCACAGGCCGCTGTTCCAGAGTTAGAAACAGACGGTGATGAAACCCTGGTGCCCGTGACGGATGCAGGCAATGTACAGACAACTCAGGGTGAGTCTGAGGAGACCACGGCGAATGCGGATACTGTGGAACAAACGCCAACGGTGGCCTCAATCATTCTGAACTCTGGTAAGAAAGAATCACTGGACGTCACGCAGGCTGTTGAAGGATCTGAAACTGCGCCGCGTTACCTGGTACAGGTGGCCAGCTTTAGTAATGAAAGAAACGCCAACGCATTGGCCGATCTGCTGAAAGCTGAAAACCTGCCGGTACTCATGGATGTCGTGGACCGGCCCGCCGGTCGTATGTACCGGGTTCGTGTTGGTCCGTACGCCAAACGTCCGGATGCCGATGCGCTTGTCGCCAATCTGCGTACAAAAATGAGTGATCTGACACCGCGTGTGCTGGATTTGCGGCCGGATGAAAGCGCCCCGGTTTCAACGCCTTCAGACCCGTTGGTACGGTGGGTTGTTCAGGTGGGCAGTTTTAGTAATTTGAAAAGTGCCGAAGACCTGGTCGCCAAATTACGTCTTGCAGGCTTGAGCGCATTTTCAGAAAAGGTGACCTCGGCCACCGGTACGGTATACAAAGTTCGTATAGGCCCCGAGCTTGATCGTGAAAAGGCAACGGAATTGGCACGGAAAGTCAAAGCTGAACACAAGCTTGATACGTTTGTTACGACCCAGGAATAGTTACGCTTGATGCAATATGCTGATTATATTGTGCTTGCCATTATTGCCATCTCGATACTGGTAGGTGCAATCAGAGGATTTGTAAAAGAGGCGTTTTCGCTAATTGTTTGGGCTGCGGCTTTTTTGATCGCATTTCATTATTCCGGGGCACTCGCGATTCATCTTGAAGACCACATTGCGTTGCCATCGGCGCGGACGTCGCTGGCTTTTGCCGGTCTTTTTCTTTCCGTATTATTGGTGGGTGGCTTACTGACTTTCCTCGTCGGGAAACTGGTTGAGAAAACCGGGCTCAGTGGTACAGACCGTTTGTTGGGCGGGGTTTTTGGAGGAGTCAGGGGGCTGGCACTCGTGCTTGCCATCATACTTGTCGCAGGGTTAACGCCGATACCGCAGGACCCATGGTGGCAACAATCAAGAGCCATACAGAGCCTGATGCCCCTGGCTGAGTGGTCCGCCGGTTATTTGCCCGACTACATCCTTGAACATTTGGATTTGAACCCGGATAAAAAAGCAGATAAACAAGTCGCGGTTGCTGGTCTTTAGCATGGTAGAATGCGCGCGCTACCACCCTCGTTAAGGCAAGGATATTCTGAATGTGTGGAATCATTGGTATTGTTGGCAAACAGGCAGTCACGCCCTCAATCTATGACGCGTTGACGATATTGCAGCACCGGGGACAGGATGCAGCGGGCATCGCCACACTGGACGGTCACAAGATTCGCCTGTGGAAGGGCAATGGACTGGTCACCGATGTGTTTCCACATGCCGAGTTGGCGAAGTTAAAGGGAAACATTGGTATTGGCCATGTCAGGTATCCGACGGCGGGCTCTGATAACCTCGATGAAGCCCAGCCGTTCTACGTCAATTCCCCGTACGGTATCGTGCTTGGACACAACGGCAACCTGATAAATGCCGCAGCTCTGAAAAAGGAACTGTTTGACGGCGATCGTCGTCATCTCAATACCGAGTCGGATTCAGAAGTTCTGCTGAACGTCTTTGCGCATGAACTGCACCGCCTTGGTCCGGCAGGTATGCGGCCCCGGGATGTATTTGCGGCAGTTGATGGTATGCACAAACGCTGCAAGGGTGCTTATTCCGTGATCGCCATGATCAGTGGCAAAGGTGTCCTGGGATTTCGTGATCTGCATGGAATTCGTCCCGTGGTGTTGGGATATAGAGATACGGACGAGGGCAGGGAGTATGCCATTGCTTCCGAAAGTGTGGCGCTCGATACACTGGATTTCAAACTGATGCGTGATTTGAAACCGGGCGAATCCGTGTTTATCACCCTTGACGGTGAGTTGCATACCCATGAAAGCCAGTACGCGGAGGCCGCCAGTCCGTGCATTTTTGAATACGTGTATTTTGCGCGCCCTGATTCCATGATTGACAAAATTTCGGTCTACAAGGCACGTTTGCGTATGGGCCAGGCACTGGCCAGCAAGATACTGAAAGAATGGCCCGATCATGATATCGATGTCGTTATACCAATTCCGGATACAAGTCGCACCGCGGCTTTGCCGCTGGCCTATGATTTGGACGTCAAGTATCGCGAAGGTTTTATCAAGAATCGTTATATTGGCCGCACATTCATCATGCCGGGGCAGGCGCAACGTAGTCGCTCCGTCCGACACAAACTGAATGCAGTCAGCCTGGAATTTCGAGGCAAAAATGTCCTGCTGGTGGATGATTCCATCGTCAGGGGAACGACCTCGCGTCAGATTATTCAAATGGCCCGGGATGCTGGTGCCAACAAGGTTTATTTTGCATCGGCCTCCCCACCCGTGCGTTATCCGAATATTTATGGCATTGATATGCCGGCACCATCTGAACTGGTTGCCAACGGTCGTAATGAGCGGGAAATTGAAGATGAGCTGGGTGCAGACCGTCTTATCTACCAGGATCTTGAAGATTTGATTGAAGCATGTCGGGAGGGCAATACGGGTATTACGCGTTTCGATACTTCATGCTTTTCCGGTGAATATGTTACGGGTGTCGAAGAGGGATACCTGGAAGAATTACAGAACATACGGTCCGATCAGGCCAAGCGGGAAAAAAGCCAAACGGCACGGGCGCGACTGACTGGCTGATTTCCTTTTTTCGCTATGGCAGATGGGCTCAACAGGCCTTATCATGCCATGATGAAACAGACTTTCTTGCGAGTGGATTTATTCAAATGACACGAATTTTCAATTTTTGTGCGGGACCGGCAATGCTACCTCAACCGGTGCTCGAAAGAGCCCGTGATGAATTTCTGGACTACCAGGGTTTGGGTATGTCGGTGATGGAGATTTCCCACCGCAGTGCCGCTTTCGACGAAGTGGCGGACAGAACTGAAGCATGCCTGAGAAGACTGCTGTCCATTTCGGATGACTATGCAATTTTGTTTCTGGCTGGCGGTGCGACCACGCAGTTCGCCCAGGTTCCGCTAAACCTGGCGGGCCCCGACCGGCCTGGGGCCTATATTGTCAATGGTAGTTGGAGCAAAAAGGCCTTCGCTACGGCAAAACGTATGGGTCTCGCCCGGCTTGCGGCCAGCAGCGAAGACACCGGCTTCAAATCGATTCCGCTTAAAAATGAATGGAACCTTGAAGGCAACCCTGGCTATCTTCACTACGTAAGCAATGAAACCATTTCTGGCGTGCAATTCAGGCAACCGCCGGAGAGTGAGTTGCCACTCGTCTCCGACATGTCGTCTGACATCCTTTCCAGACCCGTGGATGTCGAAAAGTTCGGTGTTATTTATGCCGGCGCACAAAAGAATATCGGTCAGGCCGGTTTGGCCATGGTGATAGTCAGAAAAGACCTGTTGCGGGATCTTCCTGATAACCTGCCCGACATGCAGTCCTGGAAGATCCAGCATAAGCAGGGTTCACGTCTGAACACACCACCTACCTATGCCTGGTATATCGCCGGCCTGGTATTTGACTGGGTTGAAGCAATGGGTGGCGTGGAACAGATGGCTCAACTCAATCAACACAAGTCGGATACCTTTTATAAATACCTCGATCAAAGTTCGTTTTATCTGAATGACATACCGCCACAATTCCGCTCGCATATGAATATCCCCTTCCAGATAGTGGATGAAGTCCTTCATGGCCAATTTGTGGCAGAAGCTGAAGCGGCAGGTCTGAGTAGCCTCAAGGGTCATCGTTCAGTGGGTGGAATGAGGGCAAGTATTTATAACGCCATGCCCATTGAAGGCATTCAGGCCTTGATAGGTTTCATGAAGGAATTTGAGAGAAAAGCGGGTTAATGGAAGATAAAGCAAAAGATGTGGACGACAAGAATCACAGCACGCTGGATGAAGTGCGACAGAAGATTGACGCGCTTGATGCAAAAATACAGGCATTGATCAGTGACCGCGCGCGCCTGGCGTGGGCAGTACGCGAATCAAAAGGCCAGCTTGAAAATGCTGTTGATTATTACCGGCCGGAGCGTGAAGCCCAGGTTCTCAGGGCTGTTCGGGAACGCAACCAGGGTCCGATCAGTGATGCCGAAATGTTGCGTTTGTTCAGGGAAATCATGTCCGTTTGCCTGGCCCAGCAGGAGCCTTTAAAAATCGCCTATCTCGGCCCGGAGGGCACTTTTACACAACAGGCGGTTAACCAGCACTTTGGGCATTCGGTACAGGCGCTTGGTGTTACCGGTATAGATGATGTTTTTGCGCAGGTGGAGTCCTCCGAAGCAGATTTTGGCGTGGTTCCGGTAGAGAACTCCAACCAGGGTATTGTCAGCCACACCCTGGACAGGTTTGTAGATTCAGACCTGAAAATTTGCGGTGAAATTGAAATGGCCATTCACCATAATTTGCTGAGCCAGGCTCCAAGCCTCGCGCAAATTGAACGTGTCTATTCCCATCAGCAGTCATTGTCCCAGTGCAAGAACTGGATTCGTCAGCACCTGCCACAGGCAGAATGCATTGCGGTCAGCAGTAATGCCGAAGCCGCGAGACGGGTGCGTCATTCACCGGATGCGGCAGCCATCTCCAGTAAATCGGCAGCTGATATTTATGGCGTACCTATCCTGTTTGCCCATATTGAAGACCGGGCCGACAACGCCACGCGTTTCCTGGTGATTGGCAGACAGTTGCTCGCACCATCAGGTGATGACAAGTCTTCCTTGTTGCTGGCAGGTGATGAAGGCCCGGGGGCACTGCATTCATTGCTGTCACCGCTGGCCAATCATTCATTGAATATGAACCGGATTGAATCGCGACCTGCCAGGGCCGGTCGCTGGTCATACGTGTTTTTTATTGATGTGGATGGTCATGCCGAGACCGAGCCACTCAAATCCGCCCTCGCCGAGATGCAAAATCAGGCCAGCCTCACACGTGTGCTCGGGTCGTATCCGAAAGCGGTTAGCAGTCCCGGCAGCCAGGAGGATGGATGAGTACAGTAACGGGCAGGCAAAAGCGTTTCCCCGCAGTTTTCCCGCTAAGCGGAGAATAGGGTGATCCTCTCGGCTGAACCGGCAGATTCCGGACTGCAGGGGGAGATTACCCCACCGGGCGACAAGTCCATAAGTCACCGGGCACTGATATTTTCCAGCCTGGCCGCTGGCCGCTCCGAATTGAGTGGTTTGCTTGAAAGTGAGGATACACTGGCAACGCTAAGAGCCTGTGAGCAGTTGGGGGCAGTTGTGGAACGGAGTCCGGAAAGCATATTTGTCACCGGCACCGGCGGTTCTTTCAAACCACCATCCAACGGGCTTTTGGATATGGGGAACTCGGGCACGGCAATGCGTCTGTTGGCGGGAATATTGAGTGGTCAAAATTTCAACAGTACGTTAAGCGGTGATGAGTCTCTTAATTCCCGGCCGATGCGACGCATAATAGTGCCACTCACCCAGATGGGCGCCGATATTTCTTCATCAGAGGATGGTACTGCACCCCTGTTGATTCGATCCTGTAACGGGTTGAAAGGTATTGAATATGTCTCTCCGGTAGCCAGCGCACAGATTAAATCCTGTGTATTGCTGGCCGGATTATTCGCCTCCGGCACCACCCGTGTAAAGGAACCACACCTGAGCAGGGATCATACGGAACGTATGCTTCCGATATTTGGCGTCAAGCTGCCTTCACCGTGCAGTGTTGAGGGTGGTTCACAATTGAAAGCGTGCCGGTTTGCTGTTCCCGCAGATATTTCATCCGCTGTATTTGCACTGGCCGCAGCAGCCATGACCCCGGGTTCAGATGTCCTGGTGCGACAGGTGGGGCTGAATCCCACGCGCACCGGTTTTTTACGTTGTCTGGAAGCGATGGGAGCCGATGTCAGCATTACCGACCGGTCCGCTCAAAGTACTGAACCTGTCGGTGATGTCCGGCTTGTATTCAATGGTGCCCTGAAAGCCATTGATGTACCCGAATCTCTTGTGCCGGACATGATTGATGAATTGCCGTTATTGATGGCCCTGGCTGTTACCGCGTCAGGGGTAACCCGGATAAGGGGTGCGGCAGAGCTCCGGGTAAAGGAAAGCGACCGTATCGCGGTTATGGCAACCGGCTTGCGCAAGTTGGGTGTCGAACTTCAGGAATACCCCGATGGTATCGATATCAAGGGTGGCCGGGTTTCCGGAGGCCATGTGGAAAGTTCCGGTGATCACCGCTGTGCCATGTCTTTTGCTGTTTTGGGGTTGGTCGCATCCACGCGAATTCTGATCGCGGATGCGGAATTTATTGCGACATCGTACCCCGGCTTCACCGATGACATGGAAAGTCTTGGTGCAAATTTGCAGGTGGTAGAGCACCTGTGAGTAAATTGAATACATCCGGTACTGACGTGCCGGTTATTGCTGTTGACGGTCCTGGTGGTTCGGGCAAGGGTACCATTACGACCCGCCTGGCCAACCATCTTGGCTGGCACTTCCTGGATAGTGGTGCACTTTACCGCCTGACCGCGTTGGCGGTCATGAAAAGGCATGTACCACTGGAAGGTGAGATTGCAATGGGTGAGATTGCAGCCAATCTTGATATCCGCTTTGAAGCTAGTGGAGCAGACGTGATCTCCTGGCTGGATGGCGAAAATGTCAGCGACCGCTTACGTCTGGAAGATACCGGTGTTATGGCCTCAAAAATAGCCGCAATACCCGCAGTCAGGGCAGCACTGACCGGGCGGCAAAGACGCTTTCGCCAGGCCCCGGGGCTCGTAGCTGATGGCCGGGATATGGGAACCGTGATTTTCCCGGATGCTAAACTCAAGATTTTTCTGACTGCCAGCGCGGAAATTCGTGCTGAACGAAGGTATAAGCAGTTGAAAGAAAAAGGAGAAAGTGTTAACCTCACGCGCCTTTTCAGAGAGATCAAAGCTCGTGATTTACGCGATCAGTCGCGTAGCATCGCACCGCTAAGACCGGCTGAAGATGCAGTGATCATTGATTCGACTGAATTGAGCATCGATGAGGTGTTCAAAAAGATTGTTTCTTTGATTTGATGCTGTATTTCAAGCTACTGTTTGTAAAAGAGAAACATGCCTCTGCCCATGGTGGGCGGTGGGTTTATTAACCGGCACAATTTTGTGCCCCATAACCAGGTGGACATTCTGTGATCAAACAGGATGTTTGTTGAGATTAAACCAATGACTGAAAGTTTCGCTGAATTATTTGAAGAAAGCCTCGCGTCACAAAGCCTGACACCAGGAGCTATCATTACCGGTACGGTAGTTGAAATCAGAGACGATGTAGTAGTCGTCAACGCCGGATTAAAATCAGAGGGCATTGTGCCCATCTACCAGTTCCGTTCACTGGACGGAGAATTGGAAGTAGCGGTTGGAGATAGCGTAGAAGTTTCCCTGGAGGCCATCGAAGATGGTTACGGTGAAACCCGCCTGTCACGTGAAAAAGCCAAACGTGCAATGGTTTGGGACAAGCTTGAGAATGCGTTCACCGGTGAAGAAACCATCCAGGGCAAAATCAGCGGAAAAGTCAAAGGCGGCTTTACGGTCGATATCAACGATATTCGCGCATTCCTGCCGGGTTCACTGGTTGATGTACGTCCTGTTCGTGATCCGACTTACCTTGAAGGTAAGGATCTGGACTTCAAAATCATCAAACTGGATCGTAAGCGCAATAATGTTGTCGTATCCCGTCGTGCCGTGGTTGAACTCGAGTTCAGCGCAGAGCGCGAGCAGTTACTGGAAGGCCTGGAAGAAGGTGCCAAGGTAATGGGCGTGGTCAAGAACCTCACCGACTATGGTGCGTTTATTGATCTGGGTGGAATTGATGGTCTGTTGCATATAACCGATATGGCCTGGAAGCGAGTCCGTCACCCGAGTGAAGTTGTTAATGTGGGTGATGAACTTGAAGTACGTGTACTGCGTTTCGACCGCGAACGTAACCGTGTTTCACTTGGTCTGAAGCAGTTAGGTGATGACCCATGGAGCGATCTGGCTCGCCGTTATCCGGTTGGTTCACGTTTGTTCGGTCATGTTTCCAACATTACTGATTACGGTTGTTTTGTTGAAATTGAAGATGGTGTTGAAGGCTTGGTGCATGTATCTGAAATGGACTGGACCAATAAGAACATCAATCCGGCCAAGGTTGTTCAAACCGGTGATGAAACTGAAGTAATGGTGCTTGAGATCGACGAAGAGCGTCGCCGTATCTCCCTGGGAATGAAGCAGTGTGCTTCCAACCCGTGGGAAACTTTTGCAGCTACCCACAACAAGGGAGACCGTGTTACCGGAGCCATCAAGTCCATTACCGATTTCGGAATCTTTATTGGCTTGGATGGTGGTATCGACGGCCTGGTGCACTTGTCTGATATCTCATGGCTCACACCGGGTGACGAATCTGTTCGCAACTTCGCCAAGGGCGAGGAAGTTGAAGCTGTTGTATTGGCGGTGGATCCTGAACGTGAACGTATTTCCCTGGGTCTCAAACAGCTGGATCAGGATCCATTTGCGACCTTCATGGCAGAGAATCCGCGTGGAAGCCAGGTGAAGGGTATCGTTAAAGAAGTGGATGCCCGTGGCGCTGTCATTGAACTGGTAGATGGAGTTGAAGGTTATCTGCGCGCTTCTGACATCAAGAAAGAGCGTGTTGAGGATGCCAGCAAGGAATTCAGTGTAGGTGACGAAGTTGAGGCTAAGTTCATCAGCCTGGATCGCAAGAACCGCACCCTGTCACTTTCAATCAGGGCGTTGGAAGACGATGAACTTGCTGAGGCACTTGAAGATTACCATTCGCAAAATGCTGCAAGTGGTACAACTTCACTGGGTGAATTGCTGAAAGAGCAACTTGATCAGGATTAGTTGATTAGGAAAACGGGTGGTCCAGGCTGGATCGCCCGTTTTTTGACCAAGTCTGAAAATTCAAAAGGAACATGACAAACCAATGACTAAATCAGAATTAATTGACCGCCTTGCAGATGAACAACAACATCTGGCCCATATGGATGTTGAACTTGGAGTTAAGTCCATTCTGGAACAAATGAGTAGTTCGCTGTCTATGGGTGAACGTATCGAAATCAGGGGCTTCGGGAGTTTTTCATTGCATCATCGAGCGCCAAGAATGGGTCGTAATCCGAAAACCGGTGATGCCGTCGCATTACCTGGTAAGCATGTGCCGCATTTCAAGCCTGGCAAATCGCTTCGCGACCGGGTAAACACGGGCAAACTGAAAGGGTAGGGTTTATCGTGAAAAGGTTGGGCTTTATCCTGGTGGCTCTTGTCGCCATTGTGGTTGGGCTATTGGTGGGTACCTTGAATTCCAGCCCTGTTCCACTGGATCTACTCTGGGTACAGTTTGAACTGCCACTCGGCCTGGCGATTTTGTTGGGCTTCTCATTGGGGTTTTTGCTGGGCTTGAGTGCCGTCTATCTTGGACGGGTCCTGCCATTGCGGCTTCAGCTGCGCAAAGCACGGTCCGCCCTTGCCAAAAAAGAAAACAGCGATCTAAGTTTGCCTGATGATTGAAACCCTGTTGCTCGCGCTGATTCCGGCCGCCGCATGGGGTGGTTGGATACTGGCCAAGAGCACAACCCGGCGCGGTGAACGCAAGCGAAATCGTAATTTCAGTAACCGGTATTTCCAGGGCCTCAATTATCTGCTGGATGAACAACCGGACAAAGCGATTGCCGTTTTTATCGAAATGGCCGAGGTTACTGCCGATACCATTGAAACCCATCTTGCGCTCGGTAGCCTGTTCAGGCGTCGCGGTGAGGTTGAGCGCGCAATAAGAGTCCACCAGAATATCATCTCAAAACCAGGTCTGGATGAACGCCAGAAAACCCGCGCTCTACTTGAGTTGGGTGAAGACTATATGAGCGCAGGACTGTTTGATCGTGCAGAAAATCTGTTCAAGGAGTTAACTGAGCGCGACTCATACGCACCTTCCGCTGTGAAGCATCTCCTGGATATTTACCAACAGGAAAAGGACTGGGAGAAGGCCTTGCTGCAAGCGCAACAACTTGAAGCGGTGTCTGATGAAAAAATGGGTAAGGTGATGGCTCATTTTTGTTGTGAAATGGCAGAAGTTGACCTGACTGCAAATAAACCGGCTGACGCGAGGAAGCATTTGCGCCAGGCCAGGCGCTACTTTCCGGAAAGCATTCGCGCGAGACTCATACTTGCACGTATTGCTCAACAGCAGGAGATGTTTACTGAATCACTGGATGTTTATGAGGAAATTGCTGAAATGGATATGGAGTACATCCACGATATTCTGGATGCCTATATGGTCAGTGCTCAAAAAGCTGAAGATTTCCCCCGGGCGGTTGCGAGCATGCAAAAATGGGTGGAAGACTATGATGGAATCAGCCTGTTAATGTCACTTGCAGCGGTGATACGTAGCGAACAGGGTCTGGTAGCTGCCACCCATTACCTTGCTGATGCACTAACCCGTCGTCCGTCGGTAAAGGGCCTGGATTACCTGATTGAACTGAAACTTGAAGGTGGACCAGAGACAGAATCCGGTGATGAAATACTACGCGCCGTGGCGCAAAAACTTCTTGCAAGGCAACCTTCCTATCGCTGTACCGATTGCGGTTATGCAGGTCATAGCCATCATTGGCAGTGTCCCAGTTGCAAAAGCTGGAGTACCACGCGAATTATCCGTGGTGTCCTGGGCGAATAGGTCATGAGTCAATTGGTCCAGGGTTGGCAAGCCGCTTACAGTTGGGTTGCCATTGGCTTGTTTGCCAGTGTCCTGAGTTACTTCGCTTGTGTAAAGGCGCTGGCCATGGCCAGAAAATCAGGCATGATCGCATTTCCGGGTGAACGTCAAAGCCATCAGCGTGCCACACCAACAGGTGGCGGCCTGGGTCTGATATTCAGCATAGTGATAACAACGGCCTGCCTGGAATTAATGATTTCTTTACCCGGTTTTTGGTGGCAAAACGTGCTTCCCGGTGTAGTGTTACTCACCATTGTCGGATGGCGTGATGACAGAACCCCGGTTTCTCAACGGCTTCGTCTGTTGGTTCAGCTTGCAGTCAGCATTTGGTTGTTAGGCTTTGGCTGGTGGGAGCTTTCATTGAAGGATATGGCGTTTTTGGCAGTCGTTGTCGTGGCAATGGTCTGGCTGATGAATGTCTACAATTTCATGGATGGAAGTAATGGAATGGCAGGATTTCAGGGTGTGTTTGCAGGCATGACAATGGCGGTTCTTTTCCAGCTTGGCGGCGAGTATACGATGGCCCTGGTTGCCGTGGTTGTGGCGGCAGCCTGTGCTGGTTTTCTGCCGTTAAATTTCCCGCACGCAAAAGTGTTTATGGGTGACGTATCCAGTGTGCCATTGGGATTCCTGTTTGCCTCGTTAGCGGTCTATGGAGTGCAGACCGGCAGCATGAGTTTGCCTCTTTCTATTTTGATCATGTCGGTGTTCCTCGTTGATGCCACATTGACTTTGCTTTCAAGGGCATTACGTGGGGAGCGGTGGTATACTGCGCACGCTCAGCACGTTTACCAACGTTTGATCGCTAAGGGATGGTCGCACAGTCGCGTTTTGGTGGCTTATCAGCTCATTAATGTGATTTGGGTATTGCCGGCCATAGTGCTGGCAAAAATATGTCCGCAATATGCCGTTGTAACGGTTGGGGTTGTCTTGTTATTGCTCGGTTCATGTTGGCTCATTGCAAATTGGAGGTTTGGCATGACTGCTGAGGTTCAAGTGAAATGAAACGGATTATCGATATTGTTCGTCACCCGCGTGCAGCCGTAATTGCGCATGATTTCTGTATGGTCGCAGTAGCATCTTTTGTAGTTACCTGGCTCATCGAAAGTACCTCCGCGATAACATTCAGTAGCAACTTAACAACCTTGATGGGCCTCTCCATCGTTCTTGTGCTGCAGGGCAGTGTGCTGTGGGCAACAGGTCTTTATAAAGGTTTATGGCGTTTCGCCAGTTTTCCGGATTTGTGGAATATTGCCCGTGCCAGTGCTTTTGGTACAGTTGCAATTGTAATAGTGCTGGCGCTTGTGCAGGGTTCTGCAATTGGTCAGTGGATGCCTACAGTCCTGATTTATCCCGTTTTATTGTTCGTGTTGTTAGGCCTGCCAAGAATGTGTTACCGGTTTTGGAAAGATTCACAGACAAAAGTTTCAGTCCCCTCAATGGGTCTTAAGCGGGTTCTGATAATTGGCGCGGGACGTTCCGGCGCCATGCTTGAAAGGGAGTTGCGTCGTCGCGGGGGCTTCGATGTAATTGGTTTTCTGGATGATGACGATCGTTTACGTGGCGCGCAGGTTCATGGAATCCCGGTGCTGGGTGACATCGAAAAACTGCCGTTGATCGGAGCCTCATATAAGGCTGATCTGTCCATCATTGCAATGCCTTCGGCGACCAATCAGCAGATGCAACGCATCGTCGGGATTTGCGAGTTGAGTGAAATCGAATTCCGCACCTTGCCAACATTGCAGGATCTCGGTTCCCAGGCGACGAATATCGGAGATTTGAAACGGGTCGTCATTGATGACCTTTTGGGTCGTGATCCCGTGTCCCTGGAATGGGAATCCATTCGTGCAGGCCTGGTCGGTAAACGCGTCATGATTACCGGTGGCGGTGGTTCAATCGGTTCCGAGTTGTGTCGTCAGATCGCCCGCCTGAATCCGGTTGAACTGATTGTCGTAGACCACAGCGAATATTCCTTGTACAAGATCGATCACGAATTACACACTGACTACGATGATCTGCTGTTTCACTCGGTGCTTGGGGATATTTGTGACCCGGCTACGGTTGAAAAAGTTATCGGAGATTACAAGCCGGACGTAGTGTTTCATGCGGCTGCGTACAAGCACCTGCCCATACTTCAAACTCAAGTCCGTGAAGCATTTCGTAATAATGTGTTTGGAACCATGCGCGTTGCCGAGGCGGCGGAGCGTCATGGTGTAGGTACCTTTGTGCTGATTTCGACCGATAAAGCCGTGAATCCGGCAAATGTTATGGGCGCGACCAAGCGGGTTGCGGAAATGTATTGTCAGAATATGAATACACGCTCGGAAATGCGTTTCATTACGGTCCGGTTTGGCAATGTATTGAATTCAAACGGTAGCGTGGTTCCCCTTTTCCAGGAACAAATTGCCAAGGGTGGCCCGGTTACGGTCACGCATCCGGAAATATCCCGGTATTTCATGACGATATCCGAAGCCAGCCAGTTGATCATGCAGGCGGCGGTACTTGGTAGTGGTGGTGAAATATATGTGCTCGATATGGGTGAGCCGGTCAACATTACCTATCTTGCAGAACACCTGATTCGTCTTGCCGGCAAGGAGCCGGGCCGTGATATTGAGATCATTTATACCGGTCTGCGTCCTGGTGAGAAGTTATTTGAACAGTTGTTTCATGAGCTTGAGCCCTATGAAAGGACCAGGCATGAAAAAATCCTGCTGGCCCATCCCCGGGTGGCTGACTGGGAGGAGTTACGTACGGAGTTGAGAAGTTCCGAATTGGCGGTCAGGCGTTACGATACCAAGTACCTTCAACAGGCACTGGTGCGCCTTGTACCGGAACTGGCCAAATCCGGCCTTAATACCGAACCCGCAAAGGTTACCCCCATCTATAAAAGCAGGTAATTACATGACTGACTTTCCCCCAATCAGGAAGGCTGTGTTTCCTGTGGCTGGTCTTGGAACACGATTCCTACCGGCTACCAAGTCGATACCGAAGGAAATGCTGCCGATAGTAGACAAACCCCTGATTCAATACGCAGTGGATGAGGCCGTTGAAGCTGGTGTCGATACGATTATCTTTGTAACCAGTCATAAGAAAGGAGCAATTCTCGATCATTTCGATCCCGATGCGGAATTAGAATCCATGTTACTGGCACAGGGCAACGATGAACTTCGTGCCCGAATACACAATATCATCCCCGACCACGTTTCAACGCAATATGTGATCCAGGAAAAAGCCCTTGGTTTGGGGCATGCAGTTTGGTGTGCAAAAAAACTGGTGGGCGATGAGCCTTTCGCCGTACTACTCGCCGATGATTTGATCCGCAGTCCGAACAGCGGGTGTCTGAAACAAATGGTGGCCGAATATCATGCAACCGGTTCAGGCTGTATTGGTGTTGAAGAAATTCCGCTTTCGATGACAGAACGCTATGGCATGGTCTCGGTGCAAAAAGACGCAGCGGGACGGAATTATATTCGCAAGATCGTAGAGAAACCGACACCGGAAAAGGCGCCATCCAACCTGGGTGTGGTAGGTCGTTATATCCTGCCCGCAGAGATATTCACACTGTTGGAGTCAGTGCGTGCCGGGGTCGGTGGTGAAATTCAGCTGACCGATGCTATTTCAAGACTACTCGAAAACAAGCCATTGTTGGCACATGCCTTTGAAGGCGACCGTTATGACTGTGGAAGCCGCCAGGGCTTTATCATGGCCACCGTTGATTACGCGCTTGAACACGCTGATCTCCGCGATGACCTGCTCCAATATTTTGAGACGGTTAAAAATTTGCCGGGTTAATGGAAGTAAGACCGCAAACTAAATGGGCCCGGGGTGAAGTTGTCACTTTTCGACACCATTCGGACCTGTTACACGACAATATCTGGTCAGATCCCGCAGAGCGCGATTTCAATGTGTATTTACCCCCGGGTTATTCAGAGTCGGGTGCACCATTTGTGGCATTGTGGGACTTTGCGGCATTCACCAACGCCGGCCCTGGTCATCTGAACTGGAAAAACCAGGGTGAAAATTTGCCGCAACGACTGGATCGCCTTATTGGCAGTGGCAAAATGCCATCAGTGGTTGTTCCCATGCCGGACTGCTATAGCTCACTGGGGGGTAATCAATACGTAAATTCGTCGGGGGTGGGCCAATATGCCGATTACGTGGTTGATGAGCTGGTTCCGTTTCTGTCCAACCATGTCAATGTCATCGATCATCGTGACGGTCGTGGTGTGTTCGGCAAATCATCAGGTGGTTACGGTGCATTGGTACACGCCATGTATTACCCGGAGACCTGGGGCGGTTTGGCATCACATGCCGGTGACATAGGTTTTGAATGGGTTTACCGACCAGATTTTCCACGCACCGCAGCGGTACTATCATTATACGATGGCGATCCTTATCGCTTTCTAAAACGCTTCTGGCGCAATAAATATCCGGGCTCACCGGATTATTTCACGCTTATGACGCTGGCCATGGCTGCCAGTTATGATCCGGGTAATAGCCCGGAATCAGCTATCCAGTTGCCGTTTGACCTGCACACCTGTGAACTGGACATGACCCGCTGGAACCGGTGGTTGTCTCACGATCCATTAAATCTGCTTGAATCTTATGCAGAGCAACTCGCCTCGCTCAACATGCTGTATATTGACGTTGGCAGTCGTGATCAGTACAACATCCAATATGGAACCCGTGCCTTTATCAAACGCCTTGAAAAGCTCGGTATCGGGCACCATTTTGAAGAGTTCGATGGCACCCATTCCGGTTTGGACTGGCGTCTGGATATTTCATTGCCTAAACTGGCAAAAGCCTTGTACACAGCCTGTGGGGTTGATGACCCTGTTGATAAATGACCTTGTTAATAATTGGAAAGTAAATGATTGAGATTACACAAAGCGCCCAGGAATATTTTGGCAGATTGATTGCACAGCAGGAAATGGATGACGTCGGTCTTCATCTGACTGTTCTCAATCCGGGAACACCGATCGCCTCCTGTGACCTGCAGTTCCATGTACCGGGGCAATCCGGGGAAGAGGAAATCGAATTCAACTATGACAAGTTCAAGCTGTATGTTCCCGCTGGCAGTGAACGTTGGCTTGAAAAGGCAAAAATTGATTTTGAGAAATCGGGCGCCGGTGAACAGTTGACGATTAAGGCACCCGGCATCAAGGGTGACAAACCGGATGACTCGGAAGGGTTGGAAGCGAAAATCGCCTGGGTTTTGCAATCGGAGATCAATCCCGGACTGGCCTCTCACGGCGGCCAGGTTTCACTGGAGACGATAACCCCTGAAAATGAAGTGGTATTACGTTTTGGTGGTGGTTGTCACGGTTGTGGAATGGTCAATGTCACCCTGCAGGATGGTATAGAGAAGACCCTTAAGGAATACTTCCCTGAGATCAAGGCGGTCATTGATGCCACCGACCATGCCACTGGCAGTAACCCGTATTATAAATAACCCTGCATTAGAGGCTTGACACTGCACTGCTGTGCCCCGGTCTGATGTTCTGCTTGTCGGGTGCTACTTGTCTTTGATTTCTGTGAGACCGTTCTGGCTCGCGTACCAGGCAGAAATATCTTCAATATCTGCATCGGTGAGATTGGCGGCAAAGCCGTTCATTATTGCATTATTACGGCTTCCGTCACGGAACCCGTACAGAGTTTTGCTCAGGTAATCCTGATGTTGTCCACCCAGGTTAGGGTAAATCGGCTGGACGCTTATTCCCGTAGCACCATGACAGGCGTGGCATACCGCGGACTTGTTTTGTCCTTCAGCGGCGTTGCCGGCAGAAAATGCGATGGCTGGAATAAATGAAAGCAGGACGATGGCGAGTGTAGATTGGATTTTATTCATTTTAATCAGCATCCTGACTTGTGTTTTGTGCTGCAAGATACACTGAGATATCTTCAATATCCTGTTCGCTTAGTGCTTCAGCCTGCAGGTTCATCGTTTTGTGTTCACGCTCACCCGACTTGAACCCCTGTAATGCAATGACCAGGTATTCCTTGTTTTGTCCACCAATGCGGGGAACATGGTACATAGGATAGGTGTTTTTATAATTAACAATTCCGTGGCAGCCTGTGCAGGTGTAGGCCTTTATCTTTCCAGCCTTGTAGTCCCCCTCGGCAAATGCACTAATGGATGCCAGGCACAACAGGGAAGTAATTAGAATTTTTCGAATAAGCATAAAGAGATACCGCAGTTGGAGTTCAATAGTAGCGGGCGATTATAACCCTTGTTAAAACGCAAACCAATATTATGTTCAGATGGAGTGTTGTGCAAAACTGACACAATCGCACCGCACATCCCCCTGACGCAGTGCAAAACTGACACAATCGCACCGCACATCCATGTGCTCCTTGCGATATACCGTTCATCCTGAACATAATCCAGGCAAAAGAGTAAAGTTCCTCAATGCAGACAAGGTGGCCGGAGCCCGTTCGCCTATGTAACCCGAGAGTGAATTGATCACCACCTCTGGTATAACATAACGGCTAACAAACTCCACCGTCAGGCTGCCATGACCCGGTTCCGCCTCTAACCTCGAAAGGATCGTATCGACGGCACCCAGGTTGGGGTTTAACACCCTTGACCCGGGTACAAGAGCCTGTAATGCACTTTTAAACCGGGCGGCCTGATAACCATAGTGTGTGCAGCCCAGGTATGCCACGACATGTTGTGGTGTGCTGTCGAAATGTTCCAGCGCGGCAGGCACAAACTTCCCCAGCAGTTCGCTGGCGAGCAATCCGCTGCCATCATTCGAAATGGCATCCGGCAAACCGGGGCAAGCCTGTTCGATGACCTTTTGGGCCGGTACAGCATATTCACGGAGTGCATTGCCATAAACACCTTCTTCGACGGTGGTCGGTGTCGCAAATATGATGAATGAGATGTCACTTTCATGCTTGTATACGGCAAGCATTTCCCGGATACCCGAATGGACAATGCCCTCGATGGGAATGTGCCTGTGATGATCAAAGTAGCTGTCCTGGTATAGAACACTCAGGGTATTGCATGCAATGAAAAGCAAGTCCGGCTGGTATTTCTCACGAACGCTATTCAAAAACCGATCAAAAGCCCGCAACTTGGTCTGACGATCCGGCATGGAGTTATAGGAGTAATCATCCTCGATCGCCGCATTCAGGTAGATAAGTTCGATGTCTTCCTGAACGGGTGACTGTCGCAGCCTGGCCTCTACCTCTGCGCAAACTGAAAGTCCGCCGACACCGGAATCTGTAATTCCGATCCTCAAATCAATTCAGCCCTGATTCGTACTCACCCGTAATGAGTTCAAAGAGTACCGGTGTATGTGATGCGATCATGTCAGAAAGGGGTTCGGAGGGTAACTCCCAGGTGATAATGTTGATATTCTGCTCAGCCGACCAGGTTCCGAAAGAACCCGGCGTGGCGTAACCCACATCCGTAATCATGGGCAGTCTTATCTGGTTTGCGATCCAGTGGGCCAGGGGGCTTGCCTGGGGGTCTTCAATACAGGCCAGTGGTGCATGAAGTGAAATAATCGTCCGCGGCTGCAACACCTGCACAAGGCTCAACAATGCCTGTGTCTCGGCCTCTGAACCCGGGGATGTACCCGGGCTAAGTCCGATATCCTGCACGGTTCCTCCATGGTCCTTGTGATAAACGGGGTCGGGTGACCAGTTGGCCGTCGGCCAGTTCCGGTTCAGATCAACCCCGTGGGCATTGCTGCGTGTGCCCTGCAAGGCGCCGTCCGGGTTGGTGCTGAGGATGACCGGGTTTTTGATTCCACCCACCGGAATGCGACGCAGGGCTTCGGAAAGAATAACGGTGGTTTCATTCTCATCGCCATGCATGGCCGCCATCAGCAGGATATCAACGGGGCCGCTACGTGGGCCGTAGAGGTTCAATGACGTGTTTTGTTCAGACTTTCCGTATTGCCAGGGTGCGTGACTGAGGATTCCACGTTCGGAGCGTGGAATCATCGTAGTTTTTGTGTTCTTTTTCATTGGCGCAAAATAACATTGAAATCAGGGTGATGCCAGTTTCGTAGACTCTTGATTCTAAATAGTCAGTGGACCAAGTGACCCTTAACCTGCAGGGGAGCCGAGGTCGCGCGGTACCTTCCTTCAGGACTCGCCACAAGCACATCCGTGTGGGCTCGGGCGCGACATCCATGTCGCTCACGGTCCTGAAGTAAGGTACCGCACACCCTCGGCTCTGTGCGAAATCATGGGCTAGTGGTTTCTGATAGATGCAACAGGGTCAGGCTGAAGCTGGGGTGGGTATTGACTTACCAG
>RCNE010000193.1_pt1 | contig 31454 bp, 22 predicted proteins | sample 2041361 | NCBI WGS metagenome assembly RCNE01 (sample SAMN09708229, study PRJNA481090) | Marine sediment metagenome, whole genome shotgun sequencing project. | reverse complement strand
GGCACACAATGCTTGAGCTCGCCAAAGGCGCCCAGTTAGCGGAAAGATACACGCTGAGCCGCCACCTTGGCGGTGGTGGTGAGGCGCAGACCTGGTCAGCAAAAGACCGCCTGACGGGCACGCAGGTGGCGCTCAAGATCGCTACCGGAGACGCTGCTTCCGCGACCCGCCTGCGGGCTGAATGGCAAACCAATATTCGCCTGATGCACGCCCATATTGCGCGGGCGTTCGAGTTTCATGACGAGCCGGGCGGCGCGTTTTACAGTCAGCAGTACCTCGAGGGCGCCGACCTGAGCGCCGTCGCCGGCAGTTCGCCCGAGCTCATTCTTGCTCCAATAGGCCTGATTGCCGACGCGTTGCGTTACTCGCACGCCAAAGGCGTCGTGCACCGGGATATCAAGGCGAGCAATATTCTGCTGGACCGAAACGGCGCGCCGTATCTCAGCGATTTCGGTGTGGCATCCGCGATCGGCAAGCCGGGTCAAGGCGGCTCATTGATTGCACAAAGCCCTCAATCCCTGTCCGGCGAGGCGGCCCAGGCGGCGGACGACATCTTTGCTTTGGGTGGCCTGATCTACGAGCTGATCAGCGGCAATTCGCCGTATTCGTCCAGCGACACGGCAGCGGATATCAATGGCCTTGTGCCCGAAACCCTTAGCGCATCCGACGGATCGCCGCTGCCCCAGGCGCTGCAGATGCTCGTCGCAAGTATGCTCGACAAAGATGCTTCGAAACGGCCGACCGCCGAGCAGGTAGCCTCTCGCTTGAAGGAAGCCGGCTTTCCAGCGGGACCGGCAAAGATCAAACTGGCGCCGGGCACCGCTGCAGAGGACGAGCCGGTACAGACGGTGCAGTCCGTTCATCCGGCACGGCCAGTACAAGCTTCGGCGCAGCAGGAGCGCGTCACCTCGAGCGCCGCCGGGGTCAGCGGCCGAACTCTTGGAATTGCGCTTGCTGTGTCGCTGGTACTCTTGCTCGCGGTCGTCTTTCTTCTACCAAAAGCCGTGGACACCGACGACCAGGCAGCAACCGCGCGGCCTGCTATGGCGACCGATGGTTCGCCGCAAGAGGATCAAGCTGACTTTGCCGGCGAAGACGTGCGCGCGGACGATGAGGCGCTGCTGGGCGAGCGCCGCGCAACGCGGAATTATGAGCCGGAATCACGGGGCATCGACGACGAAGAAATACTGTTCAATGAAAACGAAGCTGACTACAGCGGCCTCGACGACACAGGCCGCGCGCGTTTCAACGCCGAGATGAATCTTGGCGAGCTGTTGTCGAACCTGGATACGCTGGAACGACGTGGCGTGCAACGCTGGGCGGGACAGCAGTTTTTGCGCGCAAAAGAATTGTATCAGCAAGGCGACGCGGCCTACCTGGAGCGGGAGTATATTGCAGCACAAGATCTATACGTCGAGGCAATCTCGGTTCTGGAGCCACTATTTGATCGAATCGAGCCGGAGTTTCAGAAAGCGTTGTCCGGTGCCAAGGCTGCGTTCGATGCCGAGGACTGGGTAGAGTCTTTGCGCCTTTATGAGTTTGCTGTCGCGATTACTGCAAACGATCCGGAGGCTCGAGCAGGATACGAGCGCGCAAAGAATATCGAGGCCGTGATGCGACTTGTAGATCAGGGCCTGGACTATGAGGAAGACCTTGAGCTGGAGGCCGCGGAAGCCAATTTCAGGCAAGCGGCCGAACTCGATCCACTGTGGCAAGCGGCGATCGAGGGACTGGCACGCGTGCAGCGGACGCGCCTGGAAATGGAATTCGATCAACGCATGAGTGAAGGTCTCGATTCGCTGGCATCGGGAGATTACCCCTCAGCGCGTGCCGCATTCCGAATGGCCGAGAAGCTGATCCCGGAGTCACCGGAGCCGGCCGATGGTCTGTTGCAGGTTGACCAGGGATTGCGTCTCGACAATATCACCGTTCTGGAGCAGGAGGCCGCGACGCTGGAACAGGACGAGCACTGGGAGGCCGCGGCGACGACCTACGAGGAAATATTGAAGATAGACGCCAACCTGAGCTTTGCCATTGATGGTTTGTCGCACGCGCGAGAGATGAGCGAACTGCACAGACGCCTGGATCAGTTTGTCAGCGACCCGGACAAGCTAAGCGCACCCAGCGTTATGCAGAAAGCGACGTTGCTTATTGTTGACATCACACGCATGCCGGAAATAGGCTCGCGTCTTGCGCAGCAGCGCGATGATCTATCGCGTTTGCTCAAGCGAGCCGTGACGCCGGTGCCGGTGGCGCTGGTTTCAGATAACCTGACGACGGTTTCCGTCTACCGGATCGGCAACCTCGGCAACTTCACGAACAAGCAACTGTCCTTGCGCCCGGGCACTTACGTTGCAGTGGGCGTCCGGTCCGGGTTTCGTGATGTCCGCCGCGAGTTTCGCGTTGCGCCGGAGCTCGACATGTCACCGGTCATCGTTCGCTGCGAGGAACAGATTTGAATTTCGATCACTTGTTCGTCAGGGACCTTGAGGGCGAGCGCAAAATTAGCGCCAGCGAGCTGCCTCTGCGCGTTGGTACTGGCACCGACTGTACACTCAGGCTGCCCGGTCCGGGCGGGGCGCCGGTAGCACTCCTGGATCTCCTCGACGGCGTGCCGTTTGTGCAGCCGGTCGGTCGCGATACGTCGCTTGCCATCAACGGTGAGCCCCTCGAGACCAGCCGTCGCTTGCAGGACGGTGACGAGCTGGTCTTCTATGGCAGCCGTATCCAACTGGCCATCGACGATGAGCGCGTACTACTCGACGTCAAACTAGAGGACAGCGCTTACGTCACGAAACCGCCACCGGTTGCCGACGACGAACTCCCGGACGACGAAGCCATAGCGCCAACCGCATTCAGGCGCGCCGCCGCGACAGCGGCGCAAACCGAGGTCGCGAGGAAGAGCCCGCTGAAAATGATCCTCGGCGGCGGCCTCGCCTTACTGCTGTTCGCGTCCTACCTGCTGTTCAGCTCGAAGTCTGTCGAATTCGAGATCGACCCGCGTGGCCCCGATGATTTCAATATCGATGGTGGCTGGTTCCGACTCCCCATTGGTGACCGGACGTTGCTGCGCAAGGGCACCTACACGGTCAAGGTGAAAAAGCAGGGCTATTACGACATCGACCAGTCCTTCATCGTTGGTGACGAACAGTCGATGACGCTCAAGTTGCGCATGCGGAAGAAGCCGGGACAGCTGTTGGTCGTGGCGGAGCCACCGGTCGACGCCATTGTTACGGTCAACGACGACCAGGTAGGCAAGGCCCCCTTCGGTCCGCTGGAGCTGCAGCCCGGCACGCACACGGTGCGTGTGGAATCACCCCGGTTCTTGCCGTTTACGGACATCGTCGACATGGCCGGGCTCGAGCGTATCGAAAGCCTGTATGTGCAGCTGGTACCGCGCTGGGCCAATGTGTCCGTCGACTCCGAGCCCTCCGGGGCGGCCATATTCGCAGGCGACGAACAGGTCGGGACTACGCCGGCCGTCATCGAGTTGCTCGAGGGGATGCACGACATCACGATTACCAAGGACGGATTTGCGGCGTGGGATGGCAGCGTCGTAGCGAAGCCGAACGTGCCTCAGTCGCTGCCGTTGGTCAGACTCGAGGCGGCCGACGCTAAGCTTCTCGTCAAGACCATTCCGCGTGGCGCCAACGTTACGGTGAACGGGCGCTATCGTGGTCAGTCACCGCTGACGCTTTCATTGACGCCCGACATCAACTATGAAATTGGCATGTCCAAGGCGGGTTATGGTGTAACGACACGAAACTTGCGACTGGAGTCGGCGGCCAGCGATGCCATCACCGTCGATCTCTCAGCGCGCCTCGGAACCGTAACTGTGAGCGTGCAACCGGCGGATGCCACTGTCTATGTTGATGGCCGCGCGCGCGGCACAGGCAAGACGACCCTGCGTCTGAGCTCTGCGCCGCATCGCATTGACGTGAAGCGGCAGGGTTACCGGCCGTGGACGCGTACGATAACGCCGCGCCCGGGCTACCCACAGACTATTTCGGCACGATTGCGTTCTTTGGAGGCTGTCGCAAGGGACGCGATCGCGCAGACGGAAACCACCGCCGCTGGCCAGACCTTGCGCCGTATCGAGCCCGCGACCTTTACGCTGGGTGCTTCGCGCGCCGAGCCGGGCCGACGAGCGAACGAGGTGATTGTCCCGGTTACGATCACGCGGCCGTTTCTTGTCAGCACGCATGAAGTATCCAACGAGCAGTTCGCCGAATTCAGGGCAAACCATGATTCAGGTGCTGCTGTGCATCCGTCACTCGCGGCCGACAAGAACCCGGTTGCCGGTGTCAGCTGGGAAGACGCCGTGCAGTACTGTAACTGGCTCAGCAAGCAGGAAGGGCGTACTCCCGCGTATCGGCAGGAATTCGACAAATGGGCGCCTATCTATCCGACAACAGACGGCTATCGTCTGCCTACCGAAGCCGAGTGGGTGCTGGCCATGCGCTATGCCGGCGGCAATCGCGCGTTGAAATTTGCCTGGGGTACGAAGTGGCCTCCACCGGAAGACAGCGGCAACCTCGCAGACGTCACCGCCCGGCCGCTGGTGCCGTCGATCCTGCCGGCTTATGACGATGGTTACGCGTCAACTGCGCCGACCGGCAGTTTCAAGCCGAACGGGCTCGGTATTTATGATTCCGCCGGCAACGTGGCCGAGTGGGTCAACGATTTCTACACGGTGCCCACGCCGGGAGTGAAAGAGCCGCTGGTTGATCCGGTCGGACCGGAGCGCGGCAGCAGCCATGTGGTGCGCGGTTCGAGTTGGCGGCATGCCGGCATTACCGAGCTGCGCCTGAGCTATCGTGACTACAGCGCGACACCGAGACCCGACATTGGGTTCCGTGTAGCGAGATATGTCGATTGAATTTAATGAGACAATCCTCCAGAGATGTTGTCCAACGCTGTAGCCAGCGATGAGGAGACCCGTTATGCGCCGTCTATTGGTTTTGCCCTTCCTGACGATTCTCGCAATTCCCGTATGGGCACAGGATGCCAGTGAGCCTGAGGCCCAGGCGGAGGAGGCGCCACCCGCCGAGAGTACCGAAGCGTCCGAGGATCCTGCCGATCAGGATATCGAGGATGATGATGTACTCGATGAGGCGTACTCGGAAGAAGATGACGACAAGTTCATTCCCAGTGAAGATGTCGCGTTTGGTCAGTCCATACCGTTCCCGACGGATATTTGATTCGCACCCAGGTTGGTTTAGATGAACAAAAAAAACATTCCCGTTGAATTCGTTTTTCAGCTGTTTGCCCTGATTATCGCAATCATCATCGTGCATGCGTTTTATGTATCGGTTGTGCGACCCAACGCGGTGCAGGTGTTCGAGGAACAGAACATGCTCGCCGAAGCCGATCCGGACTACGTTCGTGAGCGCAGTATTTGGGTGCTGGTTAAGGACTTCGAGCAGGAAGCCTGCTTTATCCTGATGTTCTGGGCGCTCGCAATTATGGGTTACAAAACTGCAAATATCGTAGGCGAACGACGATTGCTCGAAGTGGACCTCGTGCCCGTGGCGGAAGGCATGCGGATATTGCCGGAAGATACGCGCGAGTTTGCCCGCCAGGTGCAGGCGCTGCCCGAGGATCGCCAACGGATGCTGTTGCCGCGGGCACTGCTGAATGCGCTGCGTCGATTCAGCTCGACCCGGAACATACAGGACGTTGCGACCAGCACCCATACCATCTGCGAATCGGAGGCTGATCGACTTGAGTCGGAGCTTTCGATGATCCGCTACATCTCCTGGGCGATTCCGTCGATCGGCTTTATAGGCACGGTCCGCGGTATTGGTGAGGCGTTGGCGCAGGCTGACAAAGCGGTACAAGGGGACATAGCCGGCGTTACGCAGAGCCTGGGCGTCGCCTTCAACTCGACTTTCATCGCTCTGCTCATCAGCATCTTCCTGATGTTCCTGGTGCATCAGCTGCAGCTTGTGCAGGAGCGCCTCGTTTACGATAGTGAGGCGTATTGTGATGACAAGGTTATCCGCCACATGAAGGCAGACTAGCGCTTCTGTCGTGGCCATTCTCGCTGCACATCTGAATGACTTTGCCATCTCGGTGACCGATGCTGAGCGCATCCTCTATCGGGAGCCAGGCTTCGCACTTCTCGAGGACGATCATCTCGCCACCGGTGACGAGGCTTACTCGAGTGCAAGGATCAAGCCACGTCGAATCAACAATCGCTACTGGTCCGATCTGAAAACGACGCCGCTCAGCGATCCGCGCTTCAGGCATATGAGCGCGGCCGATATCGTGAGCCGGCAGCTGGAGGACATTTGGAAACGGGTTGCGAAACCTGGCGACAGTTTGGCGCTGGCTGTGCCGCCCTACATGAGCAATGACAACCTGGGGCTGCTGTTGGGCATCGCCATGGAGCTCGACATCGACGTTGTTGCCATGGTGGACGCGGCGGTTTGCGCGACGCGCCGGAACTATCAGCATGCCGTGCCGGTGCATATAGATCTTAGCCTGCACACGGCCATGTTGACGCGACTGATGCAGGAAGGGCAGGCGCAGGTTGAACGTTCCGCTGTCATCGATGACTGTGGCGTGCTGGCTCTGTTTGATAACTGGGTCCAGGTAATCGCTGAAGCCTTCGTACAACAGTCGCGTTTCGACCCGCTGCACACGGCTGAAACTGAGCAGGCGTTGCAAGACAATATGCTGGAGTGGATGTCCGTTGCGGCCAGTGCGGACAAGGTGCCTATGCAACTGGAGTATCGTGGCATCGTGCATCAGGCGGAACTCGAATCGATCGAATGGGTTGCGGCGGCGGCACCGGTTTACCAAAATATCGTCAGTAATCTGCGAGCGCTATTCCGCGCTGAGGATACGCCGGCGATCCAGCTGTCTGATCGCGCGTCGCGCATGCCGGGGCTGGCAGATACTCTAAGAAACCGGGTCGGCGGCGAGGTATTCCTCCTGGGGCCCGGCGCGACGACGCGCGGCCTGTGGCAGCGCTGCCCTCAGGACAGAAGCAGTGGTGGTTTGACACTGCTCCGGCATCTGCCATGGGACCAGGCGCCGGTGGATGTACAGTCCGTCGACTCGACTGCCCAGGGCGGACGGCCGACGCACGTCCTGTTTGGCAACCACGCGCACAGTATCGGGCCGGATCCGCTCGTCCTCGGGGCACAGGCCGCCGACGGTGAGCGATGGCTGGATTTTCAATCGGAAATGCCAGGCGTATCGCGCCGCCATTGCACGATCTGTCAAGAGAGCGGGCAATGCGTCATCACGGATTACAGCCGCTACGGGACCTATCTGAACGGACATCGAATCGATGGCTCGGCGGTGCTGCAGACAGGCGATGTCGTGCGCGTCGGCACGCCGGGTTTTGAGTTACGACTGATTTCAGTGGAAGAGCGGCATGGCACGTAAACGTCGCAATACTGAAATCTTCAGCATGTCGTTCCTCGACTGCATGAGCTGTGGATTTGGCGCGGTCATCCTGTTCTTCATGATCATCAACTCGCACGTTAACGCGACGACGGACTCGGATGTCACGCCGCTCATGGCCGAGACGAATCGCCTCGAAATCGAGGTGCTGGAAGGCCGCAAGAATCTCGCGCTTGCAAGAAACACGAAACAGAAGCTCGAGACCGAGATGGAGGATGCGGATAGCCAGATTGCGCAGATCATGGCCCTCATTAAGGAGCTACAGGCGGAACTCGACAAGTACGATAACGATACGCTTGCCAAGATCGAGCGTGTAGAGAAGCTGCAATCCGACATCAAGTCGCTGGATGAAGAGGTCAAACGGTTGCTTGCCATGAAAAAGCAGCAGGATGCCGCGGGCGAGCAGATTCGGACCTTCAAAGGGGAGGGGGACCGTCAATATCTGACAGGCCTGAAGCTGGGCGGTGAGCGCACGCTGGTCCTAGTCGATCGTTCCGCCAGCATGCTCAGTGACAAGCTTGTGAATGTCCTCCGGCGACGTAACCTGCCGGAGGCGGAGCAGCTTCGATCGCGCAAATGGCGACAGGTCGTAGCCAGTGTGGACTGGCTCACGTCGCAGTTCGCGCAGGGCAGCGAGTATCAGATCTACATGTTCAATAACAAGGCAGAGCCGGTCATAAAAGGCACGGACGGCATCTGGCTGAAAGCCGACGACGGTACGCAGCTCGACCTGGCGGTGCGTGTGTTGCGGCGAACGCTGCCAGAGAATGGCACAAACATGCACGCCGCCTTCAGGATTGCGAAAGAGCTTTCACCGCGTCCGGACAACATCATCCTGCTTGTCGACGGCATGCCGACGATGGAAGCCGAGACTACCAGCAAGACCGTCGTCAGCAGTGGGGAGCGTGGCAATATTTTTGCCAAGTCCGTTCGGGAGTTGCCGTCCGGTATTCCCGTCAACATCCTGCTGTACCCTATGGAAGGCGACCTCAACGCGCCGATTTCATTCTGGTCACTGGCCCTGACGAGCGGCGGTTCGTTTGTCAGCGTCAGCCGTGACTGGCCGTAATGCGGGTGGACTGGCATGCGTCGTAGACGAAACGTAGAAGCGTTCAGCCTGTCGTTCCTGGACTGCATCTGTTGCGGTTTTGGTGCCATCATCCTGCTGCTGGTACTCAGCAAGATCTACGAGCCGGTCGTTGTCGAAGAGTCGGAGACGAACCTCGAACAGCTGATTGCGCTGCTGCAGGAGGAACTTTTCCAGATTCGCGGTGAGTCGACAGTCCTCGATCGTGAACTTAAGAAAGTCAGCGAGGATGCGGCGTCTACACAGCTGTATCTTGCCGAGCTCTCCGGCGACCTCAACAAAGTTCGCGGCCAGTACCAGGCGAGCAAGCGGGACGAAGAAGAGACGATTGATGAGGGTGAGATGCAGGCGGCTAAACAGCGACTGACGGAGGAAATGCGGCGCCTCCAGCCCTACTATCGACGCCCGGACCAGGACGCGGTTGCGGGTATACCGGTAGACAGTGAATACATTATTTTTGTTATCGATACGTCGCCGAGTATGCAGAACTACAACTGGGGACTTGTCCAGCGCAAGGTGCGCGAGACGCTCGATGCTTATCCGACCGTCAAGGGCATTCAGATCATGAATGACGACGGCCGCTACATGTTCGATGATTACGTCGCGCGCTGGATTCCCGATTCGCCAGGTCGCCGTCAGGCAATCGTCAACCGCATGCGCTCCTGGACCGCGAGCAGTGACAGTGATCCTGTTGATGGAATCCAGGAGGCGATCACCCAGTTCTGGGCGGTCGACAAGAAGGTCAGCGTCTACGTTTTCGGCGACGACTTTCAGGGTAACTATTCGATCGATGCGGTTGTGGCAACCATCGACCGGCTGAATCGGGTGGGAGCAGACGGCAAGCGACGCGTACGACTGCACGCCGTCGGGTTTCCCCGCGGATTTCGCAAGGGTGGTCAGATTCCCCCGACTGCGATTCGCTTCGCGACGTTGATGCGCATCCTCTGCGAGAGAAACGGCGGTACCTTCGTTGCACTGACGGACGAGAATCGATAGCCAGGTCAGTTGGGCTGCCATGATCTGCCACAATTGATCACCCACTCTGCACGACAGTGACCTTAAGCGACCCATATTTCGCCGTGTAATGAACTCTGAAGCAGGCCACTCCCCGAGCGCTGCAATCAAGAGGACATTCAAATGCGAAATACTACGACCGTAATCATCATTGCCGCGACACTGACACTCCTGGCTACCCAGCCGGCGTTGGCGAGCTCAGGTTCTTCAGGAGAGGAGGCGGTCGGCGTTGGTTCCGGCGCGCTTATCGGTGCCGTGGCCGGCGGCCCGGTGGGATTCATTGTGGGCGCCGCAATCGGTGGCAAGATCGGTGACACGATGCATCAAAAAAACGAGCAGCTGGACGAGCTGGCGGCTTCACTGCACGGCTCGAGGCACAACGTGGCGACGCTTGAGAGCGACATTGGGGCACTCAGCGGTGAGCTCGAGAGGCTGCAGACCCTCGCGCGTCCGCAGCTCGTAAGCCTGCTGCAGGCGGGCATCGCCATGGACCTGTTGTTCAGGACTGATGAATATGCGCTTGCTGATACGACCGGCGACAGGCTCGCCAGCCTAGCTCAATCGTTGGCATCGATGCCGGACGTCCGGATTCAACTCGATGGCTATGCCGACGAACGTGGCGACGAACACTACAACTCGGAGCTGTCGGCAAAACGTGTCGAATTCGTTCGTGACCTGTTCCGGCAGGCCGGCGTCGGTCACGATCGCATCAATGCAACTGCTCACGGCGAAGCCGTAGCGCAGGATGACAGCGCGGACAGTTTCGCCTTGGAGCGCCGTGTCAGCGTCACCTTGTTTATTGATGACGCACAGGCACTTGCATCAAACCCTGACTGATCTTCCCTGTGACTCGTTTCGAGTCTCCGCCTGGCCGGCCCTCACGGGTCGGCCTTTTTTGTAGCGCTGATCGCGAGTGGTTGTTACGGTTGACAGTAGTAACTGCTTCAGCCGGGGCAGTAGGAGGGATTAATGTCAGAGGAGCTCGCAAACCAGCACTGTAAACCCTGCGAGGGTGGCGTTGCGCCGCTCAGTCAAGGTCAGGCCGACGAGCTGATGAATGCTCTGCACGACGGCTGGTCCCTGAGCGACGATCACCTGGAAATATCGCGGCGCTTCGAGTTCCCTGCCTACAGCCGCACGCTGGCGTTTACGAACGCCGTCGCATGGATTGCTATCAGCGAAGGCCATCATCCCGAGCTGATCGTTAACTACGGCAGCTGTGAGGTGAGCTACACGACGCATGCTATCAACGGTCTGTCCGACAATGATTTCATCTGCGCCGCCAAGATCGATCGACTCTGGGACGACTCTGCCGGGTGATCGAGATACGGGATGTCGAAGCCGCTTCGGAGCGGCTGGCCGGAGTCAGCGTACGAACGCCGCTACTGCGTTGTTTCGAACTCGACCGGCTGGCGGGTGGTGCGGTGCTACTGAAACCCGAATGCCTGCAACGCACGGGTTCATTCAAAATTCGCGGCGCCTACAATCTTCTCTGCCAACTATCGGAGGCGCAGGCGCGGCGCGGCGTCGTAGCCTGGTCGTCAGGTAATCATGCGCAGGGCGTCGCGGCGGCGGGTGGGTTGCTGGGTATCCCAACAGCGATCGTCATGCCTGAGGATGCGCCGAAGTCAAAGCTTGCGAACACTCGCAGGCTTGGTGGAGAAGTCATCACGTATGACCGTTACACGGGCGATCGCGAGGCCATTGCGCGGGGCATTGCGACCGAGCGCGGCGCCGGGATCGTACCGTCTTACGATCATGAACACATAATTGCGGGTCAGGGTACGGTCGGTCTCGAGATCGTGCAGCAGTGTCTGGAGGCTGGATTGTCCGCCGACCAGGTCCTGATCTGCTGCGGTGGAGGCGGGCTGATCGCTGGCAGCGCCGTCGCACTCACCGCAAGAATCCCGGGCGTTGCAGTGCATTCTGTGGAGCCCGACGCGTTCGACGATACTGCCCGTTCGCTGAAGCTCGGAGCGCGCGTTCATGTCGCCGACTCGGCCCGTTCTATTTGCGACGCATTGCAGTCGCCGTCCCCCGGCGAACTGACTTTCGAGATCAACAAGCGGCTGCTCGCTGATGGTCTCAGCGTCAGCGACGAGGAGGTACGAGAAGCTATGCGATTCGCGTTCAGGAATCTCAAGCTCGTTGTCGAACCCGGTGGCGCCGTAGCGTTAGCCGCGGTGCTGGCCGGTAAGATCAGCACAAAGGGAAAGACGACCGTGGTTGTCTTGAGCGGCGGAAATGTCGACAGCGATAGCTTTGCCGAGATCCAGCGTAGCGGCTCAGGCTGAACCGAATTGCGGCCGGCGCAGGACGCCGCTTGCCGAGAAGGGCTTTCTCTGTGTCCGTGTTGCCGGTGCGGTGTTGCGCCGGCGTTCCGGCCACGCGTTCAGCCAGTTCACGATCCGGTCAATCTGCTCAAGGTCCTGCTGCACCCTAGAGGGCTGCATTTCACACAGGCCGATGCCTTTCTCTGCCGCCTGGACAAAGTTCTGACTGTCGCGAAGTACGGCGATGATCGGGATACCAAGCGAGTCGAGGAAGCGCATTAGCCTGCCGAAACTCTTGGTGTTCTTGCGCGTTCTGTTCGCGACCACGGCGAGCTTGCGGTCGCGCCGGTCAACTTTGGCAACCAGGAGCAGGTCGGCGATGCACCGGGATGCCGCGTGGATATCCATTGACGAGGGTAAGACGGGCACGAGAATACTGGTCGCATCGCGGGTCAGTTCGCGCAGACTGTCATGATTCACGCTGGCGGGCGAATCGACCAGCACATTCGACGCCTCGCCGGGAATGCGAAGTTGCCAACTGCGCGTTGCATGCATTGTTTTCTTGAACGCCGCGATGCCGTGAATCTCCGGCAGATCCCCCGATCGACGATCAAGCCAGGCCATTGACGAGCCCTGTGGATCGAAGTCCATGACGACGGGAGTCGGCCCCTGCTGTGCGTAGCGAGCGGCCAGATTGGTCACGAGCGTCGACTTGCCGCAACCCCCCTTCGGGTTGAGGACAACAATCTTGTTCAGGTTGTCGCGTGTCGGCGTCGTAAGCATTGCTGAGTGACCTTAGCTTGGGTCCTGTCCTAAATTTCGCTTAAAGGCGATCGAATTACAATGCGCCAGTTCACATAATACCGAACGGCGCCGTCGGGGGAAATCTTTGTGAAAACCGCTGTTTATCCTCGACCGTTCAAGTGCAGTGTCATTTAGTTGACGGAGGCTCGTCAGTCGCCGCCGGGGTAGGTTTCGTAACCCGGGAGATCCGCGCTGTCACAGGACCATGCCGCCCTGGAGTCCTGGAAAATGCGCGCTTCCGGAAGTATGCCCGGGTCATTATCCAGGGTACCGGCGGGTATGACGGCGATGCTCAGATCCTGCGCAACCCGTGGCATGAGGCTGCCACAGGTGCTGCAAAATACCGTTGCAAAGCGCTTGGCCTCGGGGACCTTGTAGTACTTGAGGCGGTCGTTTCCGGCCGTCCAGTCAACGGCTTCGGGCTTCATGATGATGTTGCTTGCGTGCCCGGTGCCGGTCGCTTTGCGGCAGCGCTGGCAATGGCAGTGCCAGAATTGACCGGTGCTGCCGGTGATTTCATAGGTGACAGCGCCGCAGAGGCAGCTGCCCGTCAATGTCAGGTCACCCATCGTCGCTCACCGTCGGGGTCCTAGATACCCCATCATAGCGTACCAAGGTGCCTGCGCACGTGCTGGTTCCCGGGATGCAGCACTGGTCTGCCGCCGACTTACCCCTTGTGTCGCTGGCGTCGCAGGAAGCCTTGTGCTTCGTGCAGCCACTTGCAGGTATCGCATTCGCAATTGCGGGCATGCTTGTCGGGGTCGGAATTCGAGGTGCGCAGATATTCGACCGATGTCCTGAGCGCCTCGAGCAGATCATCGAGCGGCGCATCGGCGGCAGGCGCGCCTTGATTCGCATGTAGCCAGCAGCAGGCGGCGCCGAAGTGACAGGATGAACACTGTCGGTCACTGGCATCGAAGCTACCGCCGAGGTGGCAATCTGTGAAATCGACTTCGCGCGCGATGACCCAGCGCGGATAATCGAGCAGCGTAACGACATAGCCGACGATCGTGCGTGTGTTCCTTCCCGCGAGAGTTGTCATCCAACACTCCTCCAAAGTGTTGACAGTCTAGGTCGCCACGTTCCGGGGCGACTATTCGCACTATTACCTAGCGGTGGCCATCGTGTGGGCGCGAAACAGGGCTAGAACATCTCGCTGGGGCCGGGAGAATCGTCAGCGGGTTTTTCGCGGCTCTTGATGTAGTCGCCGGTGATCATGCTGTCATAGCCGAGACCCGGGCCGACCATCGGATACACGCCGGCATCACGGTCAATGATGACCTCGAGGAAGGCGGGGCCCTCGAACTCCATGAATTCCTTGATGATCCTTGGCAAATCGTCGTTGTTGTCCAGGCGCTTCGCAAACTTGAAGCCGTCGGCCTCGGCCGCTTTGACAAAGTTCTTGTTGTGCAGCGACTTGTCGCTGCCCGACATACGTCCGCCGAAATAGAGTTTTTGCCATTGGCGAACCATGCCGTCGCCGAAGTTGTTTAAGACGATGACTTTGATCGGCAGCTTATACGTCGTTGCCGTCTCGAGTTCGCCGATGTTCATGCGGATACTGCCGTCGCCATCGATGTCGATTACGGTTCGTTCGGGCCGAGCGAACTGGGCGCCAATGGCGGCCGGAAGACCGAAGCCCATCGTGCCCATGCTGCCGGACGTCAGCCAGAGTCTTGGCTCGCGGAAGTCGAAGTATTGTGCGGCCCACATCTGGTGTTGACCCACGCCGGTGGAGATTATCGCCTCGCCCTTCGTGTGCTTGTTGATTTCTTCGATGATGGCATAGGGTTGAATCAGGTCAGACTCGCGGTCGAAGTTCAGCGAGTACTCGCGCTTCAGCTCGGCGATCTCCTCGTGCCATTGATCAAACGGCTTTTCGAAGCGGATCCGCCGACCATAGGCAAGCAGGTCGGTGAGGTCGCGTTCGAGCATCCCAACGTGATGCCAGTCGACGCGCTTAACCTTGCCAATCTCCGCGAAATCCACGTCGAAATGCGCAATATTCTTGGCTCCTGGCGCGAACAACCCCGGGTTACCTGCGACACGGTCGTCAAAGCGAGCGCCAACGGCGATGAGGAAATCACAATCCTCGACCGCGTAGTTTGCCGAGGCAATTCCGTGCATGCCGAGCATATGCATGGCCAGCGGATGCGTCGTATCACTCGCGCCCAGAGCCATCAACGTTGTTGTAACCGGGATTCCGTATTCGTTTGCGAAGCGGCGCATTGCCTTCGTCGCATTCGCGTTAATCACGCCACCACCGGCGTATATCATGGGACGGTCGCATTGCGACAGCATCAGGTAGAAACGCTCGCAAGCCTCATCGCTCAGCGAATTGGCCTCGACCTTCGCGAGTCGGCGTCGATAGCCGGGCAGCGGCAAGGTGCCGTGGCCCTTGAACGCGCCCTGCCAGTTCTGGATGTCCTTCGGTATGTCCAAAACGACCGGTCCCGGACGCCCGGTGCGCGCAAGTTCAAATGCACTGCGCACCGTTTCTTCAAGAAGTTCAGGGTCGGTGATCAGGAATACGTGCTTCGCGATAGCGCCCATGATTGCCGAGACCGGCGCTTCCTGGAAAGCGTCGGTGCCGATCGCTGCGGTAGGAACCTGCCCACAGATGACCACCATCGGTACCGAATCTGCCATGCTGTCGCGAACCGGCGTTACCGTATTCGTCGCACCGGGCCCGGACGTCACCATGACAACGCCAACCTCTCCACTGGCACGCGCATAGCCCGCGGCCATGAAACCGGCGCCTTGTTCGTTGGCGGGAACCACAAGCGGCATCGGTGCGTTGCCGTCAGCGCCCTGGTGCTGATCGTTGTAACGAAACACGGCGTCGTAGATGGGCAATATGGCGCCGCCGCTATAGCCGAAAATCGTATCGACACCCTCGTCAGCCATGACCTGCACGACCGTATCGGCGCCGCTCATTTCGCGGCCAGCCAAGGGATGCTCGGCCGCCGTCACTGTGTTTGCCTGATCACTCATAATCTCGTCTTTCTGATGCCATAAGTCCCGGATTTTCCACGAGTGTTTACTAATTTTTCAGGCATTGCAATACTGCCTGTACTGGGCGACCATTATCGGCTAAGCAGACCTAATCGGTTTCATTTGTAATTCCCAGCCTCGTGCAGGAGCGAGCATCCCATGCGACATGCAATTTCAGTTCTCTTGCAGAACGAAGTCGGGGCGTTGACACGGATGACGGGCATGTTTTCGTCACGTGGCTACAACATCGAGACGCTCAACGTTGCGCCGACCTACGACTCGCGGGTATCGCGAGTGACACTGGTGATCACCGGGTCGGATGCGGCGATCGCACAGCTCAACGCCCAGCTCGCCAAATTGGTCGATGTCGTCAATATTCATGACATGACCCTGGGCGAGCATTTCGAGCGCGAACTCGCGATCGTCAAGATCAAGCTTGGCACTGGCGGACTCGCGAAGGCGATGTCTCTCGCCAAGAGACTTGGCGCGGAGATGCTGGACGAGGCACAGGTGAGCTGCACGATGCAGCTCACGGGCCGCGTAGACGAGGTCGATGCATTCGTCAACGAAGCGGCGAAAGTTGGGGAAATATCCGCAGTCGCGCGCAGCGGTTCGGTCGCGGTGTCCAAGGGGGAAGTGACGCTGACTTCGTTCGAGCGGCAGCACCTGCTCGTTGGTTGATGGCCCGATAAGGCACAGTTAATGGCCGCACTGGCGCTTTCTGATTATCGACGACTGGTCGTCAAGGTCGGCTCCTCACTGCTGGTGAATGAGTCTGGCCAGTTGAATCGACGCTGGCTCGAGAGTCTTGCGGATGATCTCGCGGAACTCCAGGCAGACAACCACGAGGTGGTCATCGTCTCCTCCGGCGCGATCGCGCTGGGCAGTTCTGTGTTGGGCATCAACAAGAAACGCGCAAGACTTCCCGACCTTCAGGCAGCCGCTGCCGCAGGGCAAGTGCAGCTCGTGCACGCCTACCAGGAAGCGCTTGGCAAGCATCGTATTCAGGCGGCACAGATTCTGCTGACGCCGGAGGACACGGAGAACCGTCGTCGCTTTCTGAATGCACGCGGCACTTTCAGCCGCCTGCTGGATCTGTCTGTAGTGCCGATCGTGAATGAGAATGACACGGTAGCAACCGAGGAGATTCGCTATGGTGACAACGATCGACTGGCCGCTCGCGTGGCGCAGCTGGTCATGGCAGACGTGTTGATATTGCTGTCCGACGTGGACGGCCTGTATTCAGCCGACCCAGGGACGGACGCCAATGCCCGACATATTCCCGAGGTGCGTGCCATCGGCAACGACATACTGGCAATGGCGGGAGAGACGCGCTCGGATATCGGTAGCGGCGGCATGGCGACGAAGGTGCAGGCGGCACGTATCGCTACGCATGCCGGTTGTTCGACCATGATCGCCAGCGGCACCGTGGATCATCCGCTGCAGCAACTCGCCAGGGGCGGGCGGCGAACTGTTTTTCTCGCCGAAGGAACGCCGGCGTCGGCTCGTAAACAATGGCTTGCCGGTGTCCTCGACGTGCGAGGTGAAATTCGCATCGACGAGGGCGCCGCGAAAGCGCTGCAAGGTGGCGGCAGCCTCTTGCCAGTCGGCGTTACGGGGATTGCAGGCACTTTTCGGCGCGGCGATGTCGTTACGGTTGTCGGTCCCGATGGTGCAGAGTTGGGACGGGGACTGGCCGAGTACTCGGATGCCGACGCGGCATCCCTGAAGGGCTGTCAATCGGATCAGATTGAGGCAAGACTCGGCTACCGCGGTCGCTCCGTGATGATTCATCGAGACGAACTGGTGTTATTCGACAATGATCGCTAACGACAACGACAAAGTATCCATCGCTGACATGATGGACGATATCGGTCGCGCGGCGCGCCGCGGAGGGGCGCTGCTCGCCGGCATGAACGGGAAGCAGCGCAACGTAGCGCTGGGTGCCTGCGCCGCGGCCATTCGAGACGCCGCAGGCGATATTGCAGAGGCCAACCAGCGGGACCTCGCGGGCGCCAGGGCGAACGGCCTGAGCGCCGCCATGTTGGATCGGCTGATGCTCGATGCCGAGCGCATCGAGGCTATGGCTACCGGTATTGAAAGCATCATGGCGCTGCGCGACCCGGTCGGGCGTATTCTCGACGCGTGGGAGCGTCCTAACGGCCTGAAGATCCAGCGAGTGTCAGTACCGCTCGGCGTCATCGGCATCATTTATGAGAGCCGCCCAAACGTCACGGCGGACGCAGCCGCTCTGTGCGTCAAGTCCGGCAACGCGGTAATCCTGCGCGGTGGTTCCGAGAGCTTTCGTTCCAGCAACGCAATTTACGCATGTTTGCGCCGGGGTCTCGAAGACGCCGGTGTCGAAGCGGACGTCGTGCAGATGGTGCCGACGACGGATCGCGCCGCCGTCGGCTACCTGCTGTCATCGATGGCGGAATGGGTTGACGTCGTAGTTCCCCGTGGTGGCAAGAACCTGATCAAACGCGTGCAGGACGAGGCCAGGGTGCCGGTTATCGGACACCTGGAAGGGATCTGTCATGTCTATCTTCACGAGAATGCTGATCCTGAAATGGCACGCAATATCGTCCTCAACGCGAAGATGCGGCGCACCGGCATTTGCGGAGCCGCGGAGACCATCCTGGTCGATCATGATGCGGCGCAGCGGCTGCTTCCTGTAATCGTGCCGGCGTTGCAGGAAGCCGGTTGCGAAGTGCGCGGCGACGACACAGTCGTATCGTTGACTGACGCCGTCGTTACGGCGACGGAGTCGGACTGGTCGACTGAATACCTGGATGCCATCGTCTCGGTTCGAGTCGTTGACGATATCGACGCGGCGATTTCGCACATTCGTCGTTTCGGGTCCGGTCACACGGAAAGTATCGTTACCGATAACGACAAGGCGGCGGAGCAGTTTCTCGGCGCAGTGGACAGCGCGATCGTCCTGCGAAACGCATCGACGCAGTTTGCCGACGGTGGCGAATTCGGCATGGGCGCGGAAATCGGAATTGCGACCGGCCGCATTCACGCGCGCGGCCCGGTCGGTGCAGAGCAGCTCACGAGTTACAAGTACGTCGTCCGCGGCAGCGGCCAGGTGCGGTCCTGATGTCAGGCGATTTGCCCCGTTTCGACGTCGCCGTCATTGGTGCCGGGATCAATGGTGCCGGAATCGCCAGGGACGCGGCGATGCGCGGCCTGCGCGTCGCGATCTTCGACAAGAACGACATGTGCACCGGCTGCTCGTGGATATCCAGTCGATTGATACACGGCGGGCTGCGCTACCTGGAGTATGGCGAGATCCCGCTGGTGTACGAGTCGCTGCATGAACGCCGTAACCTGCGCCTCACGGCGCCGCATCTTGTCGAGCCGCTGCGTATTTGCCTGCCGATTTTTAAGCGCGCGCGCCGCGGCCCGTTGCTGATCCGGCTTGGGATGATGGCCTATGACCTGTTGTCGATTCGCAAGACCGTTCCCAATCACGAGATGCTGAGTGGTCAGGAAATACTCAAACAGGAGCCGGGCCTGCGCAGTGACGGTTTACGCGCGGCGGCGCGTTATTACGACGCGCAGGTTACCTTTGCCGAGCGCCTGGTTCTGGAGAACCTGATCGCGGCAAAAGCGGCAGGGGCCAGCGTGAATACGCACTCCGAGGTAACGGCGATTCGTGTCAGCGATGGCGCCGTGCGGTCGCTGGCGTACGTGGATAAAACCGACAATACGAAGCACGAGATCGCGGTCGATATGGTGGTCAACGCCGCGGGACCATGGGTGGACCGGGTCCTCGAAACCGCGCCCGTACCCGCCAAGAGACACATCGGAGGCACCAAGGGCAGTCACATCATAGTCGATGCGTTTGACGGTGCGCCTCGCGATGCGTTTTACGTCGAAGCGGCGGCTGATGGCAGGCCATTTTTCATTATTCCCTGGAACCGGCAGTACCTGATTGGCACAACCGACATTCGCTACGACGGTGACCTCGACTCGATTCGAGCAAGTGACGCCGAAGTTGAATACCTGTTGGCGGAGACAAATCGCGTCTTTCCAAAAGCGACCCTAACGAAAGCGAGCATCAACTATGCGTACGCAGGTGTCAGGCCCTTGCCGCACCAGGACAAAGGGCCGGAATCGGCAATCACCCGCAAACACATCATCAAGGTCAACAAGAATGTGGCGAAGGGGCTGATATCAATTATCGGTGGCAAGCTTACAACCTACAGGAGCCTGGCTGAGCAAACGGTGGATCGGATAGCAGCGCTGAAGCACCTGAAGCTCCCTGAATGCCGGACCGGCGATACCTTGTTGCCGGGCGCGTTGCGATTGGAAGACGCGGCGGAGCAACTGCGCGGTTTGCAGTTGTTATCGGAGGCGGGCGTAAAGCGGCTTTTGAACATATACGGCGGCAGGGCAGCCGACATCTGCGACCTTGTCCAGGGCGACAACAAGCTGGCGCGAACGCTGGATACTGACGACACGGTGCTCGCCGCGGAGATCGTTTTTGCTGTGCGCAGTGAATTCGCGAAAACGCTGGCGGATATTGTTTTCCGGCGCTGCATGCTGGGTCTCGATAGCGACCAGGGGCGGCCCCTCTATGCATCTATTGCCGACATTGCGGCGGATGAGTTGGGCTGGAATGCGCGCGAAAAATCCCGACAACTTGATGAGCTGGTGGAATTCAGTGATTCGTTGCGCGTCAACTAGTCCGACTGTTACCGCAAGCCAGGTAAGTACTCCAATTCGATAAACAGTTCGCGCGAGCGGCCAGGAAAATAGCGGTACTGGCCGAAAGCGTAGTCCGCGCGATCTGCGTACGCTTCATTCATAAGATTGTTCAGGCGTGCCGTAACGCTGAGCGATCGCGTAAGTTCTATGCGCGAGCGCAGGTTGAGCAGCTCATGCCCCGGGTATCTGAAACGGTTCTCCGCATCCAGGTAATAGTCACCGATTGACATCCACTGAAGTGCGAGCATCGCTTTTGTGCCGGGTTCGAACAACAGTTCGGCGCTGCCGAGAAAGCGTGGCGCGGTGTCGATATCGTTGCCCGAGACAAACGTCTCGCCGCGTGCGGCGATCGTATCGAAGTCATAGACATGGCGCGCGTAGCTGCCATTTATCTCGAATCGAATGGAGTCGGCCCATTGCCATTTGACGGCGAGCTCCACTCCCTGGTGTTTGCTGCGACCGCCACTGATATTGAAGCCATCAGAATCGCGAATGACGCTTTCGCGCTTCTTCATGGCGAATAGTGCGGCGTCACCGCTGAGTCGCCCGGAACTCCAACGGACACCCAGTTCAATCGAGTCGATCGTTTCTGAATCCAGGTCGGCAACAGTCTGGCCGCTTTGCAGGCGGTACAGCTCGGTGGCTTGTGGCGCGCGAAAGCCGCGTGCAAGCGCCGCGAACACGGATACAGCCGGGTGCAGCCTGTAGCTGAGTGAAAACTTCGGCGCGATATTGGTGTATGCATCCGTTCGACTCGCCGGTCGCGTGTACAGGCAGCCACCGAAGCCGCAGAGCGTGCCGTCGTCGCGTGTATTCCCAACCAGCATGCGGTTGCTGTAATCGTAATGTAAGTACTCGAAGCGCAGTCCGGCCCCAAGAGTTAACTGTTCGCCGAGACGGATGTCTGTCTGCAGGTAGGGTGCAATGCCGATACTACGAACGCGAAAGTCATAGTGCTTGCCCTCAGGCCGCGTTTCACGCAGGAAGTCCGATCCTTGGGTAGGACCGAATTGAGTCTCCTTGAGGAACATATCGCTCCATTCGACGTCCGCACCGAACACGTACTGCGCCTTGCCGTCGCCGAACGAGAATGCGGAGACTGCGCCCCCGCTTACGTGGCCGTTTTCTTCGAGCGGTTGTCCGGGCAGAAAGTGCTGCAGGAAGTCCATGTCGGAGTGCCGCAGGTAAGGGCGAATATCGGCATCAATCTTCGTACTAAGGATGGCCAGTGAGGACGTCCAGACGCCATACAGCCGCTGGCTGGAGGCATCTCGAAACGCTTCCGGATTGAGATTGCGGCGGTTGAGGTCGGGATCCTCGTAGGCGTTCTCACCGAAAATGAAACCGGCTGTCTCCTGATCGAGGTCGGTGGCAGTAAGAACGGTCGTGAGCGCCCCTGGCCCGATATCCCAGTCGGCGGCGAACTGCGCCTTTACCTGCCGATACCCGGAGTCGTCGCGAAAGCCATCGTCATCGGCGTATAGCAGCGATCCGAAGATCGGCCGGTCTTCGCCACCTGACAGGAGCGCGCGAAAACGCAGGAATTCATTTGAACCCACCTCAATCGCAACCCGATCCTCGCGGGTACTGTCCATGGCAGGCGTCAGTACGTTGACGATGCCGTGCAGCGCGTTGGAGCCGTAAAGGGCGCTACCAGGCCCACGGATGACCTCAACACTGCTGGCCATTTCAGTGTTCATTTCGAACATCTGATTCACGTTGCAGAATCCGGACGGTCGAATCGGAATACTGTCTTCGAGATACAGGAAGTCTCCACAGGATCCGGCGCCTGTCAGGACTGGCGAGCGAATGGCGGTCAGATGCTCCTGCCCGCTGCCGCGGCCGATCCAGACGCCCGGTACGCGTGTCATGAGCTCATGAATATGTTGATGCGCGACGGCCGTGATTGCATCGCGATCGATTTGTGACAGGTTGCCCGCGTGCAGTAGCAGCGGCTCGCTGCGACGCCGGCTCGTCACCACGAGCTCTTCGATACGCCCATCATCCGCGACAGGCGCTGAGGCGTCGGCGGATATCGCGTTGACCGGTAATATGCAAAGCGCCGCAAGCAGCGTCGCGGCGGTCATCCCTGACTGTCGTGGTTTCATCAATTTACCCCTTGCATCCCGGTGTCATTATAATCGTGTTTCCAGGATCTTCTGTAATCCGTATGAGCCCCTCAATGCTAAATACCAGTTACCGCCAGTGCGGAGCACTGCTTATCCTCACGCTGGGACTCGTCGCATCGACTGCGTTACAGGCCGACACAGTTGATCAACGATCCGAGGCGCGCGGCGATCGTCCTCGCATCGGTCTCGTTCTCGGTGGCGGAGGCGCCCGCGGTGCGGCGCACATCGGTGTCTTGAAGGAGCTGGAGCGGTTGCGGATTCCAGTGGACGTCATCACGGGAACCAGCATGGGGGCCATTGTCGGCGGGCTTTACGCCAGCGGTATGACTGCCGCCGAGCTCGAGGAACTGGTCGGTTCACTGGACTGGCTGGGCGCGCTTGCCGACAGACCGGAGCGGGAGGATCTCAGCTTTCGGCGCAAGCAGGACGATGCGGAGTATCCAATAGACATTGAACTCGGCGTGCGTGGCACCGACCTGGTACTACCCAGAGGGGTGATACAGGGCCAGAAGCTGGATCTGCTGCTCCGGGAGCTGACCATAAAGACCTCCCACATTGAGGATTTCGATGATCTGCCTGTTCCGTTTCGCGCGATAGCCTCGGATATCGGGCGCGGTGAAGCCTATGTGATCGGTTCGGGGGACCTCGCACGCGCGATTCGCGCCAGCATGTCGGTGCCGGGCGTATTTGCGCCGGTGCGTATCGATGGCCGCCTGCTGGTTGATGGCGGAATCGTCGGCAACCTGCCGGTTGACGTTATTAAGGAGCTGGGTGTCGATATTGTCATTGCCGTGGACGTTGAGTTTCCGCTCTATGGCGAAGATGAACTTGGCTCGGTGCTGACTATTTCGGAGCAGATGCTAACCATCCTGATTCGCAAGGAGACGCTCCGGCAAATCGATCGCCTGGACGCGCACGACGTATTAATCCGGCCCGAGCTTGGCACCTTCGGGTCAACAGATTTTGGCAATATCCTGGAGACGATCGAGCCTGGCGAGCGAGCTGCTCGCGCGCAGGCACAAAAGTTAAAGGACTTTTCGCTCGAGCAGGCGGACTATGACGACTACCACGCGCGCCGGACCGCACCGATGGTGACAGCAACAACGCTGGCATTTGTTCGCGTCCTGCACGAGGGAAAGCTCTCGCCCGCCGTCCTGAAATCGAGGCTAAGTGTCAAAGCGGGCGACCCGATCGATACAAGGGTGCTGGCCGCCAATGCGGACAGGCTGTATGGACTGCAGCTCTATGAGCAGGTCGGGTATCAGCTTGTCGAAGAGAATGGTGCTACCGGTGTCGAATACTCCGCGACTACCAAGAGCTGGGGGCCTAACTTCCTGCAGTTCGGCGTGTCCCTGGAGGACGACTTCGAAGGCTCTACAGGGTTCAACCTGTCGGCGCGGATGACGCGGGCAGGACTGAATCGACTGGGTGCTGAATGGCGAACCGACCTGACGCTGGGAACGGATCCGGAACTCTTTTCGGAGTTTTATCAACCGCTGAGTTTCGATTCGCGCTGGTTCGTTGCGCCGAGGCTGACGATGGCGCAGTCGAACCTCAATCTCTTCGCATTTGATGAGACCATTGCTCAACTGCGTGTCTCCGAGGCTGAGGCGGGTTTCGATTTCGGACGCGAGCTGGGGACGTCCGGTGAGTTTCGCCTGGGCGTCTACCGTGGTTTGGGCGAAGCCCGCGTCAAGGTAGGTGAGCCGACGCTGCCCAATATTGATTTCGATACGGGCGGTGCGTTTGCGGCACTGCGATTCGATACGCTCGACAACGCACAGTTTCCACGCAGCGGAGTCAGGGCCGACCTGCTCTGGACCTTGTCACGTCCGAGCTTCGGCGCCGACAATGATTTCGACACCGTGGAAGGCGAGTTCGAGTCAAGCTGGAGCCGCGGCAAGAATACGCTGCAGCTCGGTATGACCTATGCAACAACGCTTGAGTCGGATAATTCGGTGCAGGATTATTTTCCGCTCGGCGGATTCTTGCGCCTGTCGGGACTGGAGCGTGGGGAAATCAGTGGGCCGCATGCGGCTTTGGCGCGACTGGTTTATTTCCGACGCATCGGCGACACGACGGGCGGCATTCTGGATACGCCGGTATATCTTGGCGTTTCGGCTGAGGCGGGCAACGTCTGGCAAGGGCGCTCGGACATCAGCGTCGACACGATGATCATGAACGGCAGCGTCTTTACCGGTATCGACACGTTCATCGGCCCAGTCTACCTTGCCGTCGGGTTTGCCGAGGGCGGCAACAGGAACGTTTACCTGTTCATCGGTGAGCGGCCGCGTTAGCGAGAGACTTTTTCGAGAACCTGGGTTGGTGAGTCGGTGTCGCGGTAGTAGCCGTGGCGTATCGCCATCTTTTCGAACGCGGTGTCACGGTCCGCCTCGGTTGCGTACCAGTGAAAACGTTCCCAGTTATTACCCAGGACGTTCCTGAGCGTGTCGTTGGCAGGCAACGTGACGCGGATGCCGAAATGACGTTGTCGGCCGGCTATTTCCGGGTCGACGAGATTGTGCTGGTGATAGAAGTCCAAAGACCGGCTCCCCTTCAGGTTCCCGCGGCTGCGGCAGCGCGAGTATACCGGAAGTCAGCCGGCGTGCATCAGGTCTGCTGGCCACGATCGCCGGCGCCTTCGCGGTCGGACCAGCCGAATACGCGCCGGGTGAGGAAGAGGTAGATCGGCTTCACCAGGCCCATCCAGGCCCTTGAGAGCCCGGAAGGCCGAGCAAGAATGCCGAGCTCGCGCGCGGTCAGTTCCTCCGGACAGTAGGTTCGCTTGTGCTTTAACAGGTGCCGGATGTCCTCACGCGCCGCTATCCTGAAAAGGCGCCCGCGGCCGACCGAGCAGCCCGCAAGCTGGAAGTCGATAAAAGCAGCCGTGCCATCGTCGCGCACGAGGATATTCGGCTCTTTCGCGAGATCGTTGTGCACCACGCCCGCGCGATGCATCCGCCGCAGCAGCCGCATAGCGCCGCGAAAATACGCCGGCGAAGTGGGTCTCGCAATGTGCATTGGATCGCCAGCGACGTAGCTGCGCGAAATCTGCTCGGCATCGCAACGCAGTACGCGCGGCACGCCGTCGAGACCATCCAGTGCGCGCAGACCAGCCACTTCGCGGCGCAGCAGCAGTCGCGCAAGCCATCTGAGCCACCAGCGGGCGCATCGGGTATCGCGCAGAATCTCGGCGTTCGCTCCTGAATTTAGCAGCCAAACCTCGCCGAACAGGTCTTTCTTTAGCAGTCGCGCATCATCCATGGGCGTAAGAATACCGTGAAGGCTGCCAGCTTTGTGCGCTTGATACTGGCGATACGCGTTGCAAATGCACAAAATGGGCGGCAGGGCCACGATGGAACCCACGATGGGCGGCGATTTCAACCAGCAAGAACCTGGCGACGAGCGCGAAAAGCTTGATGCTACCGGCGAGTTTTTCAGCGTCGGTGCACCGTTGCATGCGGTGCGAGCCGGCTATGTTCGCCGCAAAGCCGACGACCTGCTATACGACACCCTGGTCTCGGGGCGGTACGCTCATGTGCTCGCGCCGGATCGCACGGGCAAGTCCAGCCTTGTAGCAGCGACAACGGCTCGCCTCGAGAACAATGGCTGCAAAGTTGCAGTTCTTGATCTCGCGCAAATCGGGCTCCGAGACGGCGGCGGCGACGCAGGGCGCTGGTATTACAACGTTGCCTATCGTTTGCTTCGACAGCTTCGCATTCGCTACGACCTGCAGTCGTGGTGGCATGACAAGTCGATACTCAGCAACCGTCAGCGACTGCTCGAGTTCTATTCAGAAATACTGTTGCAGTTCGTGCCGGAGCGAATCGTCGTGTTTCTGGACGAGATTCAATGTATCGAAGAGCTCCCGTTTGCGGACCAGCTTCTTGCCAGCGTTCGCGCTGCGCACAACGCCCGCACGACCGACCCGGATTTCTCCAGACTGAGTTTCGTATTGCTTGGTGAATGTGACCCGATTAACCTGATTGAAGAAGCAGAGTTATCGCCATTTAACGTGACCCAGCAGGTCGTGCTTAACGATTTCACACGCGAGGAACTCAACCTGTTCGCCACCGAGATCAACCTCGGCGAACAGGAGGCAACGGTAGCGATAGACCGCATTTATTACTGGACGCATGGCCAGCCTTATCTCAGCCAGAAGCTGGCACGGGCACTTGCGAGAGACGGCGCGCAGGGAGATGTCACCGGGCAAATTGACCGTGTCGCGATGCAACAGCTAGCCGGACGCGCAGCGCTGCACAGCGAGCCGCACATGAGCCACATCCACCGTGCGATCGTCAATGACGAGAAGCGCAGGGAAGCCTTGCTGAATCTGTACGGCAAGATACGCAAAGGCGTCAATGTCGCGGCCGACCTGGGATCGCCATTTCAGCGCCGCCTGATGGCGATCGGTCTGCTGGAAATTGACCATGACGGCAATCTGTGTGTGCGAAACCGGCTGTACGCGCGAGTCTTTACGGCGCGGTGGGCGAATGAAAATCTCACCATGCGCTTGCGCGTACCGGCAATGGTGATTGCCGCGTTCCTGGTAATAACGTTCATTCCGTTTTGGTATACGCAGCTATTGCCGGGCCCATATCTCGAGATACTGACGTCGACCAGCACCGAGCTGGAATACGCCGGCGAGGCGTATCGAAACCTGCGATCGTTCCCGGGACACGCAGACATTGCTGACAGCTTGTACCTCGGGTTTCTGACCGAGCGCGCTTCGACCGCGACCGATCAACAACAAATCCTCTCCATTGCCGAGATGGCGGAAGCGCTGCCGAACGCGGAACGCTTGCCGCAAAAGCTGGTGGCCGAATACTGGGATCGGCAGGTCATGACCGCCAAGCGAGAGGAACGACGCGACGATGCGCTGATCGCGGCACTACAATCGCTGGTAATGGCTACGTCGCAGCGGCGCGGACAGGTTGCGAATTTGATCGGCGATGACTATCCGCTGCTCATTGGTACGCTGCCCGTCATCAACAGCACGCAGGTCGTGTTGGATCCGTCCAGCCTGGTGCTGAGCTCGTTGGAGGGTGTAGAGATCTCCCAGTGGTCGCTCGCGACTCCGGCGCTGCAGCAACGTGACAGCTGGTCGGTGACGGCGTTGGAGGTGATTCCGCTGGTGCGACGTGTCGTCCTGGATCGCGAGGGCGTTATTAGTCGCATAGGATTGACGCTAAGTATCAGCCATGCACGAATGTCCGACCTGCGCATCAAGATCATCGCGCCCTCGGGTCGTGCCGTCGAAGTCAAGCCTGGTCTGGAGCGTGCGTCGAGCAGCGAAGACATTCGAATTCCGGCGAGCCAGCTGCGCGATCTGATCGGCGAGTCCCTGTCTGGCACCTGGTCCATTAGTGTTCGTGATGAGAATCCGGGAATCGCCGGGCAATTCGTTGCCTGGAATCTCAAGTTGAACGCACAGGGCAATCTCGAAGATTTCCAGCGCGGTCTGAACATACCAGAGCCCGTGGAGCGGGAAACCGACAACATTTGGTTTCACAAAAAAGGCCGCTACGCGGTTGCTCGCGCGATGCAAAGCGACAGCGCGCGTATATGGGACCTCGCTTTTGCCGAGCCTGTGCGGGCCATCGCCGTCAATGACAACGAGACGCTCATCGGCCTTGACGCGGCCGCAAGGCGGTTGGTTACCGCGTCGCAGGACAGCGTCAATCTTTGGGACACGTCGTCCGGGGATCAGGCTGGCTCGATCCCGATCGGTTCTGCAAGTGCCAGCGCGGAACTGACAGATGACGGCAGCGCGCTTTTCGTCGCGCGGCGCAGCGACGCAGAGACGAGCCTGGAGATATGGTCCCTGGAGCAACGAGCAATGACGGCCAGCGTCAAGGTCGCCGGAGCGCCAGCGCTCATTGCCATCGACTCGAGCGGCAGTCGTGTTGCGGTTGCTGACTATGATCGGGCGGTTCGCGTCTGGGATTTCGTGAGCGGCGAACTTATCGCCCAGGTAGATCTGCCTGCGCAGCCCAGTTCGATCCAGCTGGCTGCCAGTGGTGCCACGCTGGGTGTCGTTTATGGCGACTCGGGCGTCTCGCTGTGGAGTATCGAGCGGCCACAGCAGTCGCTGCTGGAGGAATTCGGCACGGGCCGCTGGCGGCTGGTCTTTTCTCCCTCAGGTCGCAGCGTTGTCGCCGGGCGGCCGGACATCGGCTTCCAGATCTATGACAGCAGCGACGGCCGCCTCCTGGGCCCGTCTGTCGGCGTGCGCAAAGACCGGTTTTCCTCCGACCTCCTTGCCTACAGCAATGATGAACAGCTGCTTGTAACCGGAAACGCCTCCGGTTCGGTCCGCGTCTGGAAAGCACCAACCGTGGGTGACGGCTCCGAAACTGTCGAGGTCCGCAGTCATGAAATCTGGAGTCCGTCTGCAGATCGAGTCATGGCTGCCATGCCGGATGCGACGCGGCTCGTCATTGGCGATTCGTCCGGTGACGTTCATATGGTGCCCGCCGGCGCGAGCCTCGAGGACATCAGGGCAGTCAGTGAAGACGTCAGCTTCATCGGTCACAACGCCGATGTACGCGTTCTAAGTCTCAATGCGGACGGGAGCCTGGTCGCAAGTGGCGCTTCGGATAACACGATACGCATCTGGGATACGGATAGTGGGGAACCGCGGCCGTTCATTGCGGAGGTCGCTGGCGGCGCGGTAACGCGCATGGTCTTCTCGCCGGATTCTTCCTTGCTTGGCCTGTTGAACGACGACCGGGCCTGGCTGCTGAATGCGAATAACGGCGAGTTGATCGCGCAATTCGAGCTGGGGGAAACGCATGCCGGCATCGCGTTTGCTACTAACTCGCAGCTGTTCCTCGGCGGGGATAGCGGGTCCTTGCGATTGATTGACCGGGGCGATGACGAGAACTGGACGCTACGCCAGCTCTGGACCGGTGCGGCCCCGATTCGCTGGCTCGAGGCGGCACCGCGCGGGGACTACCTGGTTGTTGTCGATGACAACAATCTGGCAAGCCAGTTTATTCTCTCGGATGGTCAGATCGCGGAGGCTACGCTGCAATTACCGTCTCCGGTCATCGACGTTTCGTTCAGTCGCAACCGCGTGTTGTTTCGCACTTCCCGCTGGTTTCATCGCGCCAGCTCGTCGCAAATTGGGCTGGTCTGGCAGGACAGCGCGTTCGGCCCGACAGCGATTCACGGCGCAAGTGTGGTCAGTGGTGGGCCCAATGCGGCTGATCGAACCTATGTCCCTGCCGTGCGCAACGGTTTTGTCGAACTCGTGGAACTGGGTTTTCGCGGTTCATCCGGCCCAGGCCTCTTTGGCAGCCGCGACGAACTGCTGGGCAAATGGCGGCCGCGCCTGCAGAGTACTGTCATCTCAGGTGACCAGTAATTCCGGATTCTTTACGCGCGCGGGTTCTCCTACTTCAGGTCGCCGCGTAGCGTCCTGACCAGCAGCTCAAGTCTCTCGGCCGTCACCTCTGATGGCGGCACCGCTTCGCCAAATGAAACCGGAACGCGTGCAAACAGGCGGCCCGGAATTTTGCGGACTCCGCCCGATCTCCCCCGGCTGAACCAGCTGCCCCACAATCGGCCAAGAGAGGCGGGGACAACCGGCACTGCACGCCGCTGAATGATTTTCTCGATGCCTGGCCTGAAGCGCTGGATTTCGCCGTCGCGGGTGATGCCGCCCTCAGGGAAAATGCAAACCACGTTCCCTGCAGCCAGCTCGGCATCGACTTTTTCGAATGCTTCGTCCATTAACTGCTTGTCTTCTTGTGCCGAGGCGATGGGAATGGCCTTGGCGGTTCTGAAAATAAACTTGAGCAATGGTATCTGGAAAATCTTGTACCACATGACAAAGCGCATGGGTCGGCGCACAGAACCGCCGAGGATGATCGGATCCATGTAGCTGACGTGATTGCAGACGACGACAACGGGCCCGGTTCGTGGAATATTGTCGAGGCCTTTCGGGCGAATCCGATAAACAACGTTGATCACGATCCAGGCAAGAAAACGCATCAGGAACTCGGGCAACAGCGAGTAGATATAAATAGCGACGACAGCGTTGAGGATGGCGATAACAATGAATAGCTGCGGAATCGAGAACCCCGACTGCAGCACGACAATTGACAGTACCGCGGCGCTAACCATGAGCAGCGAGTTGATGATGTTATTGGCTGCGATGATGCGTGACAGGTGCTGGCGCTTGGATCGCTTCTGGATCAGCGCGTACAGCGGCACGCTGTAAAATCCGCCAAAAGCACCCAGCAAAGCCAGGTCGGCCAGCACGCGCCAGCTTCCGTCCCGGGCCAGGAACTCGCCAATTGATGCCGCGGCGACCGCGTGTGCGGTGGGCTGCGCGAAATAGAGATCAATGGCAAACAAGCTCAGGCCGATCGAGCCGAACGGCACCAGGCCCAGTTCGATGCGATGACCGGACATGCGTTCACAAAGCAACGAGCCGATACCGACACCGACGGCGAAGGCCGCCAGGAGGGTAGTGGTGATCGCTTCGTTGCCGTTGAGAATGATCAGCGTGTAGGCCGGTATCTGAATCGTCATTGCCGAACCAAAAAACCAGAACCAGGAAATGCCGAGGATTGACAGAAAGACGCTGCGATCCTCCCGGGCAAACTTGACGATGCGCCACGTTTCCCGCCAGGTGTTCCAGTTGAACGTCAAGCCGGGATCAACGGCAGGAGTATTCGGTACCTGCAGGCTCGTTATGTAGCCGGCAAGCGCGACCAGTACCAGGGACGTTCCGAGCACCATCTGTTTGGAGACACCCGAAACGCCAGCGATCTCGTCACCGACCGCGATTCCACCGACGATCAGGCCGAATATGATCGCAATATAGGTTCCCGATTCGACCAGCGCATTGCCGCCGACCAACTCATCGTCAGCCAGTTTCTGCGGTAGATAGGCGTACTTTACCGGCCCAAACATCGTCGACTGGCAGCCCATAAGAAACAGAACGAGCAGCAGCAGGGAGTAACTTTTCGAAACCAGCGCGAAGGCGGCCAGCAACATGAGTGCGATCTC
>RCNE010000192.1_pt1 | contig 31530 bp, 28 predicted proteins | sample 2041361 | NCBI WGS metagenome assembly RCNE01 (sample SAMN09708229, study PRJNA481090) | Marine sediment metagenome, whole genome shotgun sequencing project. | reverse complement strand
CCGCTCGAAGTGCCGATGTGGTTTGCCCGCGAGGGTGAGGCCGCCGAGGACCAACCCACGTTCTTTCGTCCGAACAGTTTTGACGCCGTCGGTGAAGAAGTCGCTGCCACGACGACCGGTGCCGGGATCATCGACACGAGTTCGTATTCGAAATTCGAGGTCAGCGGCCCAGGTGCCCGCGTCTGGCTCGACCGACTGCTTGCCACCAAGCTGCCCAAGCCTGGGCGCAGCCGATTGGGCGTGATGCTCTCCGACGCCGGGCGCATCATTGGCGACTTCACGGTGTTCTGTCTTGCTGGACCCGACTCCGATGGATCCGAACGATTTGTCATGACCGGCTCTGGTCCGATGCAAGAATTTCAGATGCGATGGTTCTCTCGGTACCTTCCAGCTGTCGGCGTGACGGTGACGAACGTGACCGATCAGTGGATGGGTCTGGCAATCGCTGGGCCACGCTCGCGCGACGTCCTGCAGCAGCTCACCCGTACCGATCTCAGCAACGAGGCCTTTCCGTTCATGTCGGTGACCGACATGAATATTGGTCTCGCTCCGGCACGAGTCGACCGGCTGTCGCTCACAGGCGAACTCGGCTTCGAGATCTGGACACCCACGATGTACATGCGCCACGTGTACACGAAGTTGCATGAAGCCGGCGCTGATATCGGTATTCGCAACGTGGGTGTACATGCACTGCTGAGCATGCGTCTGGAGAAGATCTTCGGCATTTGGGGTCGCGAGTTCAGCCCCGACTACACGCCGTCGCAGAACGACATGGGCCACTTCGTTGACTACGACAAGCCGGGATTTATTGGTCGAGACGCTGCGCTTGCCGATCGTGAGACCGGTGCAGAGAAGAAGCTCGTGCTGTTGTCGGTCGATGCAACGAAATCGGACGTGTCCGGTTTCGAGCCGGTGTACGTGGGCGAACGGGTGTCGGGGTTCGTAACCTCCGGCGGCTACGGCCACCGAACCGACCAGAGTCTGGCGCTCGCCTACGTGAACGTCGAAGATCTCTCCGAGGACACCGTCTTCGACATACCGTTGGTCGGCGAACGCCACCCAGCACGACTCCTGCAAGAACCCGCCTTCGACCCATCCGGCTCCCGGATGCGTTCCTGAAAGGGCAACCATGAGCACCAACGACCACGACTACGACGCCATCATCATCGGAGCCGGCGTCATCGGTTCAGCCATCGCTCTCGAGATGTCGCGTCGCGGACATCGGACCCTGATTATCGACAAGACCCATGCGGCAGGCGCCGGCTCGACCGGCAACTCGTGCGCCATCGTGCGCTTCAGCTACTCGACATCGCCTGGCGTCACGCTCTCTTGGGAAGGGGCGCAGTACTGGACTGATTGGGCCGACTACATCGGGGCCGAGGACGAGCTCGGTCTGATCGAGTTCCATCAGTGCGGCCAGTTGTTGCTCGCCTCGAAAGACGGGCACCACGTCGACCGTGTCGTCTCGTTGTGGGACGAGCTCGACATCCCATATGAACGATGGGATCTCGAACAGCTGCAAGAGAAGTTGCCGTACCTCGACGTTGGTTTGTACGGTCCGCCGACGCGCCCTGAAGATGATGCGTTCTGGCGAGAGGCCACCGATTCATTCAGCCACGCGTATTTCACCGGCGACGCCGGGTATGTCTCTGATCCTCAGCTTTCGTGCCACAACCTCCAGCGCGGCGCTGAGGCTGAGGGTGCGACGTTCTGGTTCAACACCGAGGTCACGTCGATCGATCAGGCGGATGGTCGGGCCAGCGGTGTGACCCTGGCTGACGGACGATCGATCTCCGCGCCGGTTGTGGTGAACGTGGCCGGTCCACACAGCGCAATCATCAACAAGATGGCTGGCGTCTACGACTCGATGAACATCAAGACGGCTGCGCTGCGTCACGAAGTCCACCACATACCCGCACCAGAGGGTCTCGACTTCATGGCAAATGGTGTCGTCGGTGCCGACGATGACATCGGCATCTACTTCCGACCTGAGGTCGGCAACAACGTCTTGATCGGCAGCGTCGATGCGGACTGTGATCCCCACGAGATCGTCGATCCCGACAACTACGACCAAACACTCGACGAGGACCAATGGCAGACGCAGGTTTTGCGGGCGAACCGTCGAATCCCATCGCTCGGGGGTGTTCCACATGAGAAGAAGGGCATCGTCGATCTCTATGACGTCAGCGACGATTGGATTCCGATCTATGACCGCAGCGACCTCGACGGGTTCTACATGGCGATTGGTACAAGCGGGAACCAGTACAAGAATGCTGGTGTCGCGGGTCAGGTGATGGCCGAACTCATCGAGGCCGTCGAAGCTGGTCACGATCATGAAGCCGAGCCACTTCAGGTGACCGGTCGGTACACCGGTCGCACAATCGACGTTGGCTTCTACAGCCGCAACCGCGCCATCAACCCCGACTCGAGCATGTCCGTCCACGGTTAGTTCCCGCGGTCGCAATCCGAGCCTGACGGCTCTCGATGCTCGGCGGATTGCCGGAGGCCGGGTCCGTTCGGACCGGCTTCGCAGCTCCGAACTCAAGGGTCGAGGTGCTGTACGAGGTCTGGAATCTCTGGGAGAGCGTCAATTGGACCGACGATCGTGATCATGTCGTCGGCTTCGAGCAGGAATGCCTCGGACAACATCATCACCTTGCCCAGGCGTGTGACCGAGGCGACCACTATCTCGTCACCGACGGTCAGATTTCCGACCGACCAGCCAATCAGCTCCGCGGCTTCGGTCTCGGGGAACAAGGTGTACTGGACAAGGCTCAGTTCTGAAAGCAGTGCTCTCTTGACCTCTTCCTCTGTGTCGGCGGTCCCGACACCTGCCGCGCCATCTTCGTGGAGGTGACCCGCAAGTTCGCCTGCCAATCTGAGGGTGCGGCCGGCACGGCCGGCATTGCCGGCCAGGAAGAACAATGCATTGACCTGCTCGCCTGAACCACCCCAGCTGGCTGGGATCCGAATTCCGCCGGTGGCGCGCGCGATGACGAGGTCATCGCGCTCTAGCTCATCGAAGAATGCGACCGGTGTGGCGGTGGGGTGAACCTCAGAAGGTTGGATCCAAAGTGACCCAGCGTCCAAGAAGTGTTGCGAGACTTCCTCGGCCTCAAGTCCGAGTCTGATGCTGAGCACCGTCGACGCCCGGTTCGCCGCATCTTCGATCCCAATGCCGTCCGGTATCGAAATGACGGCTGCTCGGGCGATGAGTCCCGTGTAGTCGTCTGCCTCGCGGAGTCCGTGGCTTTGCATTGCCTCACTGATGTCTCGATCGAGGGTTGGATCTGCAGATTGACCCCAGCGCTCGAAGACGTGTCGGACGGCTCCGACGCGGCTCGTTCGTGGGTACCCATAGAAGCGGTACCACCCAAGGGCGAAGAGGATCGAGATCGGCAACAACACCAATGCAAGAGTGCCGAGCTGCGACGTGAGCACGAGGGTCACGAGGATGCCAAGTATCTGAAGCCAGGGATAAAAGGGAGCGCGGAATCCAGGCGCGTACGAGGTGATTCCAGACTGTCGAAAGACGATGACTGCGAGGTTGACGAGCCCAAGAGTGAGCAGTACGAACGCGCTCGCGAGCTTCGCGATCGCCTCTGCATCGAATAATACGACCACGACAGCCATCGCCAAGCCGGTGAAGAATATGGAGATGGCGGGCGTCTTCATGCGGGTGAGGCGTCCGAAAACTCTCGGCATCAGCCCATCGCGGCTCATCGCCAAGGGATACCGGGCGGCGGCAAAGATGCCAGCGTTGACCGCCGAGGCGAACGCAGCGAGGGCAGCGAAGATGATGAGGATCTCACCGACTCTTGGCATCACAGCCTCTGCCGCGGAGTGAATCGGTGCGAGGTCCTCATGGAGAACGGTCGGGTTGATTACCGCAACGGCAACGAGCGCGCCGAGGGTGTACGCGATGGTGGCCGTAAGCAACGAGAGCATCATTCCGAGTGGAATTGTTCGGGACGGATCCTCGATCTCTTCGGCGACGCTGGCAACCTTGGTCAGCCCTCCGTAGGAGACGAAGACCAAGCCGACCACGGCGAGAACCCCGCCAGCGCCTTTCTCGAAGAACGGTGAGAGGTTGTCTGTATCTGAGGCAACCTCGTCGAGACCAGCGATGAAGAACCAACCAAGAACCAACAACACGAATGCAACCAAGAGCAGCTGAAGTGAAGCGGTGTTCTTCGCCCCCGCAATGTTCAAAATGGTGAACCCAATGATGAGCACCACCGCGAGCAGTGTGTTGGGTACATCGAACACTAGGTGTAGATATGCGCTCATACCGACGAGAGCGAATGCATCCTTCAGTACGAGCGAGAGCCATGTGCCGATTCCCGCAACGGTTCCCGCACTTGGCCCGAGCGCACGTTCGACGAAGAAGTAGGCGCCACCGGCGCGCGGCATGGCGGTGCTCAACTCGGCGACGCTGAGCATCGCGGGAATCGCGAGAACTCCAGCAATCGCGTAGGCCAAGATCGCTGACGGTCCGGCCTTGGCGGCGGCAAGTCCAGGCAACAAGAAGAGACCTGAGCTGAACATCGCACCGGTGCTCAGGGCATACACATGTCGCAACCTCAGCGACCGGTGAAGGCCATCACGTCCGTCCGCGGTCATGGGCAACCATAAAACAAACTACGAATTGGTCCAAGGTGTGGCAGATCAGGTCTTGTCAACGCTCTACATAACGTGTTAGTTATATAGTTATGTCGCTCACCGATGCGCCCACAGTTGATCTTGAATCTGCGCTGAAGGCGCTGGCGAGCGAGCGGCGCCTGCAGATTCTCGAATGGCTAAAAGAGCCACAGGCACACTTCCCGCCACAAGAACACGGCGACCCAATCGAGCACGGCGCGTGCAACCAATTCATCGTCGACAAACTCGGCGTCAGCCAACCCGCGGCCTCCCGGCACTTGAAGGTGCTGGTCGACGCCGACTTGGTCATTCCCACCCGTCGCAAGGGTTGGACCTATTACCGCCGCAATGAAGAAGCCATCACCGCACTCGTCCAGCGAATGTCCGAGATCTAGGAGCACACAATGTCTGAATCAACGAACAGGTCTGAATCAATGAACAGGTATGAATCACTGAACGGCAAGGTGGTCATCGTCACCGGAGCGGGAAAAGGGATCGGCCGGGCACTCGCTGAACGTTTCGCCAGCCAAGGCTGCAAGGTTGCGGTAAACGACGTGAACGCCGACGCGGTCGACGAGACCGTCGCCGCTATCAATGCCACCGGAACCGGAAGCGCAATGGCCGCGGTCGCTGATGTGTCGAACAGCGAGCAGGTCAACGCGATGATCGATGTAGTGATGGCCGAACACGGCCGGGTCGACGTGCTGCTCAACAACGCCGGGATCATCAGCCCGATGCTTCACTTCTTCGAGGCCGACGAGGCGTGGTGGCGCAAGATCATCGACGTGAATCTCACCGGTCACTTTCTGGTTTCCCATCCCGTTGCTCGAATTATGGCTAAGCAGGGCGGCGGATCAATCATCAACATGAGCTCGGGTGGAGCGACTCGAGCCCACCGTGCCTTCACTGCCTATGACGCAACAAAGGGCGGCATCGAAGCACTCACCAGGGCGATGGCACTCGATCTCGGCCCTTACAACATTCGAGTCAACGCACTGATGCCGGGGTCGATCGATACGACTGGGATGAACGTCGAGGAGCGAGCACTACGCGGCGAGAACGTCCCCCTCGGCCGAATCGGTGAACCGAGCGACATGACGGGCGCCGCGATGTTCTTGGCCTCCGATGATGCGACGTACATCACCGGCGACATCATCAAGATCGACGGCGGCATGCTCTCACAACAACGCTCCGCAACTGTCGACATCATGCCTCCATCTGCCTTTCCCAAGGTTGAGGACCTGTAGCCATGCCTCCGGAACCAGGGAAGGTCCGTATTGGCGCCGACGTCGGCGGAACGTTCACCGACGTCGTCGTCGAGATGGCCGGCGGCTCGTTCAAATCCATCAAAGTCCTCACGACACACGGTGGCCCTGAGGAAGGCATCCTCGACGGCATCTCGCAGATTGCGTCCGAGCATGGAATCGACATGGCCGATGTCGAACAGATCATTCATGGCACCACGCTCGCCACCAACGCCTTGATCGAACGTCGCGGCGCAAGGACCGCGCTGGTCACGACACAGGGTTTCCGTGATGTCATCGAGACACGCACCGAGGGTCGCTTCGAGCAATACGACCTCAACATCGTCCTGCCAGCACCGCTCATCGAACGTAAGGACCGCTTCGTGGTTCCCGAGCGTCTGAATGCTCGAGGAGAGGTCCTCATACCGTTCGACGAAGCGGCTGCATTCAACGTGATCGAGACCATTGCAGCAGGCGGATACGAAGCGGTTGCCATCGGGTTCATGCACAGTTATCGCAATGCCATGCATGAGCTGCGATTCCGCGAGATGTTGCTCGACCGCCTGCCCAACATCGCCGTATCGATCAGCGCTGAAGTCTCACCTCAGATGCGCGAGTTCGAACGGTTCAACACCGTGTGCGCCAATGCGTACGTCCAGCCGTTGATGGCCAGCTACCTCGTCCGGCTCGAAGAAGAACTCCGGGTTCGAGGCGCAAATTGTCCGCTCTACATGATCCATTCCGGCGGTGGTCTCATCAGCGTTGAGACGGCGGCAGCGTTTCCCGTCAGGCTGATCGAGTCTGGGCCGGCAGGCGGTGCAATCTTCGCGGCAGACCTTGCAGCCCGTTACGGACGGGACCGGGTGCTCAGCTATGACATGGGCGGCACCACTGCAAAGATCGCAATCATCGAGGATTACACACCACAGACCGCCAAGACCTTCGAGGTTGCCCGGACTACTCGATTCAAAAAGGGAAGCGGCATGCCCATCTCGATCCCGGTGATCGAGATGATCGAGATCGGTGCCGGTGGCGGTTCGATCGCGAGCGTCGATTCGCTGGGACAGATCCGCATCGGCCCGCACAGTGCTGGTTCGGAACCAGGCCCTGCGGCCTACGACCTCGGCGGTACCGAAGCAACAGTGACCGATGCCAACCTCCAACTCGGTCGGCTTCACCCAAGCACGTTTGGTGCCAAGGACATCACCTTGTCTCCGGAACGCACCGCAGAAGCAATTCGAGCCGCCGTCGGCGAGAAGCTCGGTATGGATGACGACACAGCCGCAGTCGGCATCGCAGAGGTGGTCGATGAGAACATGACCAACGCAGCGCGAGTGCACGCCGTCGAGAATGGCAAAGACCTCGCTGGGTTCTCGATGGTCGCTTTCGGCGGCGGCGCGCCGCTGCACGCCGCGCGGTTGATGGACAAGCTCGGTCTCGACGAGCTCTTTGTTCCTCCTGGCGCTGGCGTCGGCTCGGCGATCGGTTTCCTGCGCGCACCGTTTGCGTATGAGGCGGTTCGTTCGCTCTACACCCGCATCGACGAGTTCGACTACGAAGCGGTGAACGACGTTCTTGCTGAACTCACCGAAGAAGCGGAATCATTTGTTCGCCAGGGGTCGGACGCCACCCTCACGATCGAGCGCCAGGTTTCGATGCGCTACAAGGGGCAAGGCTGGGAGATTCCTGTCCGGTTGGAGTCGGGCACATTTGATGGCTTTGCCGCCGAGGGACTTGGAGCGACCTTCACCAAGGCATACGAAGCGTTCTTTGGTCGGGCGATCGACGATTTGGCCATCGAAACCGTCAGCTGGGCGGTTCGTGTTGCCTCAGAGCAAGAACAGCCCGAGATGCTGGAGCTCATCGCCCGAAAGAACACGGTCGAGGCGTCACGCACGCGCCCCATCTTCGACCCGGTCTCCAGAGCGATCGTCGAGTCTGCAGTCATGGAACGCGACTCGATGTCACCAGGAGACGCCGTGAACGGTCCCGCCGTCATCGTCGAACAACAAACCACTACCGTTCTCGGCTCACATCATGTTGCCGTGATGCAGTCTGATGGCACGCTCCTCGTGACCCGAGGCGAAGCGAAGGGAACTCTCGTATGAGTGAGCGGGAAGTGCACTTCCAGATCATGTGGAACCGACTGATCTCGGTGCTCGAAGAGCAGGCGCTGACACTGGTCCGCACGGCGTTCAGTACGTCGGTTCGTGAGGCAGGCGATCTGTCCGCAGGCGTCTTCGACCGAGAAGGTCGCATGGTGGCCCAAGCCGTCACCGGAACCCCAGGGCATGTCAACACGATGGCTGCAGCCGTTCCGCATTTCATCAATGACATTGGGCCCGAACGCATCTACCCCGGCGACGTCTACCTCACCAACGATCCATGGAAGGGGACAGGCCACCTGCACGACATCACCGTCGTGACGCCAGTTTTTGCAGCAGCGAAGGTTCCAGATATGTCGACCGGGAGTGTCGACGACAAGACAGCCCAACTCATTGGTTTCTTTGCGAGCACAGCTCATGTGGTCGATATAGGCGGTCGCGGGTATGGCCCCGATGGCATGGAGATCTACGAGGAAGGTATTCGAATCCCGGTCATGAAGTGGGCCGAGCGTGGCGAGCTCAACCACGACTTGATCAACATTTTGCGCAACAACGTGCGAGAGCAAGACCAAGTGCTGGGCGACATTCATGGTCTTGCCGCTTCGAACGAGACAGGCCGTCGAAGGTTGCTCGAGATGTTGGACGAGTTCGAGATGTTGGACCTCGACGAGCTGGCTGAGTTCATCTTCGACCGCACGCGCAGAGCCACGATGGCCGCCCTCGAACCTGTGAAGAAGGGCGTCTATCAAAATGCGATGCGGGTCGACGGGTACGAAGCACCCGTTGATCTTGTCGTCGAGCTCACGGTGACCGACGAGGGCATGCACGCCGACTTTGCAGGCACCTCGGCGCTCAGCGCGTTCGGTATCAATGTTCCGATCGTCTACGCGCAGGCGTACTTCACGTACGGCATGTTGGTGGCGCTCGCTCCGGAGTTGCCGAACAACTTTGCATCGCTCGAGCCCTTCACGGTCAGTGCCCCTGCTGGCGTGATCCTCAACGCAACCGACCCAAACCCTGTCTCGGTCCGACATGTTCTTGGTCACTTCGTGACCGACCTGTGTCTTGGTGCCATTGCACAAGCTCTTCCGGACATCGTTCCAGCCGAGGGTGCCGGAGCCCTGTGGAACTTCCAGGCCAGTGCTCGATCGGCCGACCCAGCTGTGCTCCTACCGCCCGTCGAGATGTTGATGTTCAACAGCGGCGGAACGGGCGCTCGGCCCACGCTCGATGGACTCACGGCCACAGCGTTCCCCTCGGGGGTCATGACGATGAGCGCGGAGGCAACCGAGCAGGTCGGACCAATCATCATCTGGCGCAAGGAGATTCGAGAGAACAGCGGTGGTGCGGGTGAGTACCGAGGTGGTCTCGGACAAGTGATCGAAGTCGGCCCGACGGACGGCTACCACTTCGAGTTCTCGGCCATGTTCGATCGAGTCGAGCACGCTGCTCGCGGCCGGCGCGGCGGTGGCAACGGGGCCACGGGAAAGGTGTACCTCGACGACGGCTCACCATTCTCCGCAAAGGGCAAGCAGATGGTTGCGGCCGACCGGAGGTTGATTCTTGAACTCCCAGGCGGCGGTGGGTTCGGAGATCCGGCGGATCGTGATCCTGAAGCGATCGAGAACGACAAGACGCAGGGGTATATCTCGTGACTGACAGCTATGACGTTGTCTGCATCGGGGGAGCTGTCATTGGTAGTGCCGTTGCCTACAACTTGACAGAGAACCCCGATTTCGACGGCACGGTCGCGGTCATCGAAGCCGACTCGAGTTACGAATTTGCGCAGACGTCGAGGGCGCAGAACAGCATCCGCGAGCAGTTCAGCCAGCCTGTGAACATCAAGATCAGTCAGTACGGTCTCGACTTCATCGACAAATTCCACGAGAACACCCAGGTCGATGGCGACGCTCCTGTTCTCGCCTATCGGGGGACCGGTTATCTGTTCCTGGCAGCCGATCAGTCTGATCTCGACCGGCTGCAGGTGCAGCTGGACACACAGCACGAGCACGGTGCGCTTACGCGCATGCTTACGCCCGAGCAGGTGACCGAAGAGTTTCCCTACATGGACACAAGCTCGATCGCTGGCGCCCGGATGGGCAGCATGCGCGAAGGGTCGTTCGATGGGTGGGCCTTCTTCCAGGGATTCCGTGAGCGCGCGCGACACAACGGCGCGACCTACATCAGCGACCGTGTCGTCGATATCGAGGTCTCCAATGGCCGGGCAACTGCCGTTCGTCTCGAGTCGGGTCGAACGATCGGCTGTGGTCACATCGTCAACACGGCGGGACCCCGAGCCCAGCAGGTCGCGCAGATGGTTGGTCTCGATATCCCGGTGGAACCTCGAGCCCGAACGAGTTTCGTCTTTGACTGTCGAACGCCGATCGACCACAACATGCCGCTGACGATCGCTCCCGAAGGCGTGCACTTTCGTCGGGAACAGAATCACTACATGTGCGGAACGTCGCCACGGGACGACGTGCGGATTGACTACGACGACTGGCGAATTCGCAAAGACGAGTTCGAAGAGCAGATTTGGCCGGTGTTGGCGAAGTACGTGCCCGTGTTTGATCGCGTGACGGAGGTGACGTCGTGGGGCGGGCAATACGCGTACAACACGCTTGATCACAATCTGATCATTGGGGCAGCACCTGAGCTGTCGAACTTCCTGTTCGCGAATGGGTTCAGCGGGCATGGCATGCAGCAGAGCCCGGCGGTCGGGCGAGCCGTGAGTGAACTCATCACCTATGGCGAGTACCGGACCATCGATATGTCCGCGCTGAGCTACGCGCGCATCGCGAAGAACGAACCCTTCTACGAGAACGTGGTCATCTAGAACCCGGTCAGCCGGCGGCGATGAAGATGCTCGCAGCGAGGGCCGTGAAGAGTCCAACGAGTTGGAGGCGAGAGATCCTTTCGTCCAGCACAAACCTGGCCAGCAAGACGGTCGACGCTGGGTAAAGAGAGCTGAGCACGGACACGATTGCAACGTCGCCAACTGTGGTGGCGTAGAGAAAGATGGCATTCGAGCCGGTGTCGAAGATCCCAGTTAGCACGATGGGCCACATCGAAGAGCGCGCAGAACTGATCCCATCTCGTCGTGCCACGAAGATGATCGTCACAAGCACCCCAGCGGTCAGGATGCGAGCACCAACAACGGGCCATGGTGCCGTTGCGTCAGCGGTGATGTCGTAGACGACGAACATCGCGCCAAAACACGTACCGGCAATCAAGGATTCACCGATCACTCGTAGCGTGACGGGCGCTTGTTTCTTGTTGCCTGCGTTTGCTGGGATGGAGGTGAGAGCGATCGCCACGAGAGCGAGGACGATCCCCAACCACGACCAGCCGGAGAAGGTTTCTCCATCGATGACCCCCCAAGCCGCTGGAACTGATGCCGACATGATTGCCGTCAACGGAGCAACAACGACCATGGGTCCGCGGGCGAGACCTCGATAGAGCAACGCAACGCCAACGCCGCCAATGGCTCCGGCGATGACACCGAGCCCGATAGCTCTCCAGGTGAACTCGTCGGCGAGGATCGGAGCCAAGATGACGATGCCAATGAGCCCGACGAGGTGGGAGAACCCCACGACGTAGAGGATCGATGTTCGTTTGGCCGAGAGCCCACCGAAGAAGTCGCCGGAGCCAAAGAAAAGCGCGGTGATCAGCCCGAGAACAATTGCCACGCGATGAACGCTAGAGCGCCCTGGGCCGAGTACGCAGTGACCGCGTCAACTCACGCCGAAGGCGTTGAGCGGACTATTGACCCCGAGAATCTGGATCGACACCAGCGATGGTCAAGAGGTCGGCCATGCCGAATTGCTCCGCACCGTTGCGATTGGGGAGCGTCGGGAGCCAGGTTGGCTCTGCGACCAAGAACGACGTTGCGTCCATCTCGAGGAGTCCCATGAATACTTCGGCGACGATCCGTCCGCCAACGGGACCGAGGGTTTGCCCGTCATTTACGACCTCGGCTTCGCGCAAGATGTAGAGCCACAAGGGCGTTTCGCTGTCGAGTGCTGTGCCGAATCCTCCGAAGGCCGAGAGGTCTGTGCTGGACAATTGGTCGGCACCCATTTGCTGTGCGACCTCCTGTCCTGTCGGGATCTGCCAGGTCAGGTGACGGAGGAGGTTACGTGTTGCGAGCGAAGTTGGTCCGAGTTCTCCACCGCGATCCATCGGCAGCGTGCTCGATGGCAGTCGAAACAGCGGCGTCGAGATCTTTGGATTGATCGTCTTGTTCGGTTTGACCTCACCGTCGCCGAAGTCGAAGAACGTCTGCCAACCAATAAAACGTCGAGCTGCTCGATGGCCACCCGTCAAGTCGTCAGGATCAGCATCGCCGAATGTCGCCGGGTCGAACACCATGGCGAAGAATGGGTCGCCACCATCCCCAGCGAGGTTCGCTCGGTAGGACGGTCGAACCTGGCTGTGACCGAAACGAAACGCCGAGGTCTGAAACTCGACAGGAATCGTTGGGCGAGCGGGGTTGTAGAACTGTCGGCCGTTCTGTCGAATGTCGTCGATCAGCGCACTGCCAACGATCGCCGGCAGATACTCGTTCAGCACCATCCATTGGTAGTGCCAACGGACGATGCGTTGGGCTTCGGCGAACGCGTCACCACCTGAAAGACCTGTGGCTTCAACTCGGTCCATCACCGCGTTGTGAAAGAGAAGGAACCCAACCTGAAGGCCCGAGATGATCAGGTTTTCATCGTTTCGTGGGTCGGCGATGATCGCTTGGTTTTCGTCATCTCGCGGAAGGTCTTCAAATTGGCCACCGGATTCGACCAAGAATCGGAAATCGTCGCTGTACAGGTCGGTCGACTCGAGAGGGCCGCCTCCATACACGCTGTCGAGATCGAAACGGGCAGTCCGTAGGTTCGTGCTTCGATCGAGCGGGTCCGGTCGCCCGAGGCGAGATCCAGCATCGCGAGTGAGGTCGTGATCGATGAACTGTCCAACGAAAGTGTTCCCAGCCGTGATCGTCGGATTGTCTGGATTATCGGGGCTCAACTCCGGTTCGGTGATCAGTCGTATCGGGCCGACTTCCAAGGGGTCGTTCGCGTCAAGGATGCCGCCGGGACGACTGAGCTCGGTAAGTGCGGTGCGCATGTCGTCTGCATCTCTTCGTTCGATGTTGCGACGATCGAACATTCGGCTGAAGCGATCGGGACCGTCTGCAGGAACCGTGTTGAGCGAGCCAGACGTCGTGGTTGCTGGTTCGGAGCCTGGGCGTGGACGATCGCCACGTCTGCGTCGGCCGCCATCACGATCTCTTGGTGCCCGATCACCTCGGCGACGTTCGTCGAGCGCCCCGGCGACCGAAGGTGTTGCGACTACCGCAACGGCGGTGACGCCAGCCGCACCTGCAGCTCCGATGAACGCTCGACGGGAGGGGCGGCGTCGAGGTTCATCGGAGTCCGCCTGCAGGCGATCTTCGTCATACGGAGTGTCATCGGCTCGTGAGGTCACGTGAGTGCCTTTCGGTGGGGATGAATCCACTGTCGGCACCGCGTGTTCACTGGCCCTTTAGGCAGGCTGAAAGAATGTGAAGAGATTCAGCCAGGTTGCGACGTCAGGTGTTCACCGAGTTGATCTGCGATCCGTCGGGCCGCTGAGTTATCACCGTCGGCCACTCGCAGGGCAGCGTGCCACGCGAGCGGCAAACCGCCGTCTCCACAACGAATGGGGACCACGCGACCGGCGTCTATGGCTGGACCGAGGGCCCAACGGCTGAGAATGCTCACGCCCAGACCGGCGGCAACCAGTTCGGTGATGGCGCTCGTCTGCTGCACCACGGTCACGATCTGCGGATACACATCGGCTGGTCGAACAAACCGTTCGTATTCGAAACCAGGATTGGGGCTGAGGTTGTACGTCAGATAGGTCTCTGTTGAGAGATCCTTTGGTTCGATCCACTCTCGTCCCGCCAGCGGGTGAGTCGGCGCCACGATCAGGACGAGTTCGTCTTCGAAGAGCGGGCGCAGCGCCAACGGTGCATCGGGTGACCCGGGGGCGACGACGAGGTCGACGGTTCCGCGAGAAAGTGCAGCCGCTGGCGAGTCATTCCCCGCAACGAGCTCTAGCCCGACATCTGGATTCTGTTCCTGAGCTGCATGAACGAATGGGGGGTACCAGTGGTAACAGTCGTAGCTCCCGACCGCGATACGGACTGTCGAGAGCACGCCGGGCCGCTCGGCGAGGAGTGTTCGTTCGCTGCGTTCCAGATCTGCGAGAGCTCTGCTGGCTGTTTGGTGGATGACCAGCCCAGCGCGTGTTGGTTTGAGTCGTCGTTGTGACCCTCGCTCGAACAGCGTCGTGCCAAGTCGCCTCTCTGCCTCTGCCAGGCGATGGCTGAGGGCGGGCTGTGTCGTCGAGAGGTATTGTGCTGCGGCCGTCATCGTGCCCAGGTCAACAATGGCGACGATGGTTTCGTAGTGACGAAGCTCGAGCTGAAGGGGCACGTACTTAGCATATGAGAGTGATTCATGTGAAATAGCCCAAAGTATTAATTGGACTCATGTTGCGAGCGTATGGCCTACTGGGACTCCTGAATCAACCGATGGATCACCGTGTCAACAGTCATTCTTGAAGCCAATCAAACCCCTGCGGGCCATGCCTGTGCATCCGCTTCGCTTTATGGCAGCGACATCCCCCTCCTCAACTACTTGTTGCAAGACCTCCGGGTGCTCATGCGACGAGCTGCGGCCGGGAAGCTGGAGATCGCACCTCACCAGAACTTCGACTGGGACGTTCATGGGCTCAAGCGACACACCATCGTCTGCGATCCAGAACGATTGAAGACCTCGTTTGATGTGAAGATTGTCGGGTTCTTCGGCGATCGTCGTGCAGCCTCGGTGGGGAGTGCTTCGGTCGACGACGTTGAATTACAACTTCACGAGGAGTTCAGGAGCTACCCGGGCATTCTGAGCTATAGCTCCGCAGAGCTCGTCGACGACCAGTGGCTCGACCTTGTTGTTCACACCGACCCCGCCGACCGAGAGGCGTGGCGAGGAAGCAAGGTGCATGCACATGCCGTCGAACGCCTCGCACCTTTGATGTACCACAGCGTCCGTATCCACAACGGATGGGTGCCGGGTGGCCCAATCGGCTCGGAGTCGGTGATCCTCGAGAACACGAAGTACTGGGACTACGACAGCGATCCGCTGTGGCATGCCTTCCGAGACTTGCCTCGAGGTGTGGTGGGGTCCGTGAGCGAAGTCTCCTGACACGGTGGGGTACTTCGCCGCGCTTACCTCGCGCGCCGATAGGTCGTCTGCACGAGCTGGTCGATGAGCACCTCGGTTCGTACGTGTTCGAACCACCCCTCGTGTGACAGTGGACCGAACAGTGGGGTTCCCGACCCAAGGGCGACGGGAATCGCAGTCATGGTGATCTCGTCGAGCAGATCCGCTTCGAGGAAACTGGTCACTACGGCCCCGCCATCGATGTAGAGCCTGGTCATGCCGCGCGCCGACAACTGGTCGACGAGTTCGATCGGTGTTGCCGTCGACAGTTCGGTGTTGCGCGCCTTGTCGGGAATCTCCTTGATCGACGAAGACATGACGACCATTGGCAGTTCATATGGCCAGGGGCCGTCGAATCCAAGCACGGTCTCAAAACTCCCACGACCCATGACGATTACATCGACGCCATTGATGAAGTCGGAGTAGCCGAGGTCCGACTCGTTCGGGTTCGGTGTCTTCTCGAGCCATCCAAGGTCGCCGTCTGGTCCGGCAATGAACCCATCCATACTCACACCGAGGAATGCCGCGCAGGTTATGGGCACGTCAGTGGACCTGACCGACGACTGAGCTTGGGGTTAGTCGTGCGAGGAGGCGACCTTCATCGAGCATGGCTTGGCGGTATTCATCCCAGTTCGGATGTGGTGCGCCGCTCACTGCCTCGTAGTACGCCACAAGTGCGTCGCTGGTGTCGTCTTCGACCGACATGGTTGCCGGAAGGAGATCGACCAACCCATCGAAGGCCACGTAACTCCAGCTTCCTGGCTCGGTGATGTGCAGTACCACCCTCGGGTCTCGGCGCATGTTCGCGGTCTTGGCTCGTGAGTCGGTGATGGAGATCAGGAACGTGTCGCCATCGAGTGCGTAGGCAATATCGGACGATTGTGCTCGACCGTCCTTGCGCAGGGTGATGAGTACGGCGTTGCGGCGAGTTCGGGCCCATTCAATTGCGGTCGTGATGTCCATGACCGCACGCTAGTTGCACGCGATGGCGGGGCGTCAGTTGATCGCGGGAAGGACGTCGAGTCCGAACAAGTAGACGATGCCGAGTGCGATGCTCAAGATGCTGACGATCGTTGCCAAGGTTGCATAGACCGGGAAACTCCGTTCCGCATTTAGTACGCCGGCGCCGGCAACCACTGCGAGACCGGCGTTCGCGATGATCAGGCCCAACACCCACGTTCCGAGCAAGGCCAGCCCGAAGCCAACTCCTGCAACCGACGATGAGGCAACGAAGATGGCGATCTGCGTTGGGCTCTCGATGCCAACACCGTGCAGCATGCCGATTCCTGATGCAGTCCGGTGGCCATACGCGACGTCAGGCTGTTCGGGAAGAGCAAGCGCGTGAGCATGGGAGTGCGAGTGCTGAGTTCGTGCGCGGAGACGTTGCCCGATACCACGCCAGCCCGCCGCTACAGCGAGAACAGGCAGGAGCTCTGCTGGCACATCCTGATGTGAGTGATCGTGTGCTGGTGAATCGTCGTGGGCGATCTCGGTGAGATCGTGCTCGTGGTCATGATCGTGTTCGATCGTGATCTGGCGACCCGATAGCCCGCTACGCACGCGCCGCAGGCCGGCGAAGGTGCCGTTGATCACGAGCATCCACCGGCTGCGTAGACGGAAGTCCCGTCCCTTACGAACGAGTTCGAGCAGAATCCATCCTCCGAGCATGATGAGCGTGATGCCGACGATTCGCCCCATCCACTCGTCCAGACCGCCGGGGATCGCCAGGCCGAAGGCGATCGCAAGTGTGCCGAGGAGAAACACCACGGCGCCATGCCCGATGGCATAGGTCATCGAGAGAAGAAACCCCCGACGTCGATTCTGGGCGCTGCTGCTGAGATCCGTGATCGCTGCAATGTGGTCCCAGTCGATCCCGTGACGGAGGCCAAGTCCGAACGCGGTGAGCAACAGGCCGAGCGACATCTCTCTCGTCTATCGCCTGTCGGGGTCACTCGGCAACCCCTTCGAGCCTTTGATATGTCTTGGCTAGAGTCAATGAATGCCTTCAACGAGCTCGCTTCTTGGCTTTGCCGCACTTTCGTTCGCGCTCATAGTGGTTCCCGGTCCGAGTGTGATGTTCGTCGTATCTCGAGCGGTGGCCTTTGGCCGACGTGCGGCCCTCCTCACTGTCGCGGGAAATGCAGCTGGCGTTTTTGCGCAAGTGGTGGCCGTTGCCCTCGGACTTGGAGCGATCGTCGAACGCTCAGTCGCGGTGTTTACGGTGATCAAACTGGCGGGAGCGGCCTATCTGATCTGGCTCGGCGTTCAGGCAATCATGCACCGGCGTGAGGTGTCCAAGGCCCTCGACGTTACCGAATCGCTCAAGCCGCAACGGTCGGTCTTTTTCGATGGTGTTGTGGTCGGCGCGGCGAACCCAAAGTCGATCGTGTTCTTTGCAGCGATTCTGCCGCAGTTCGTCGAGGCAGCTGGCGCACCGGCGGGCCTTCAGATGCTCGTGCTTGGATTGATCTTCGTCGCTGTCGCCTTGGTCTCGGACGGAATTTGGGGTCTCGCCGCGGGCACTGCTCGATTGTGGTTTGCCCGTTCGCCCAGACGCCTCGAGCGATTGGGTGCAATGGGCGGCTTCGTGATGATCGGGCTCGGAGCCCAACTCGCGGTCACTGGCCGCAAGCACTGATCTACAGGCCTATCACCGCCGCGATCTGGTCCAAAGACGTGATCTCGAAGGTTGGTTGGGCGTTCACGTTGCCGGTATCTGAAGGGTTGTACCAACAGGTCGAGATCCCGGCGTTGTGTCCTCCGGCGATGTCTGAGTTGAGGCTGTCGCCAACGATGATGGTTTCTGATGCCGGGGGTGACCCCAGCTCGAGAAGTAGGTGATCGAAGATCGCGCGATCAGGCTTCGACATGCCGAGTTCACCACTGATCGCAACCGCTGCAAAGTGTGATGACAACTGCAGCCGCTCGATCCGCGAACGTTGGACTTGTCCGATCCCGTTCGTGATGAGAGCGAGTTGTGCCTGCTGGCCCAAGAGCTTGAGCATGTCCATGGCGCCCGCGTACAGTTCGCCGTGGTTTCCAAGCGCCAAGGCGTATTGTGCACTCACCTCGGGGGGGTTGGCGTCGATGCTCAGCAGTGAGAGGAGACGCTCGAATCGGAGCGTCTTCACGTCGTTCGGGCTCAGCTCGCCGAGTTCGACCTGCTTCCAAAGGCCGGTGTTGATCTCTCGATAACTCGGCAGGTGCTCGCTCGGATCATTGACACCGATGGACCGCATCGTCTCATCGAACGCGAGTCGCTCGGATTCGTCGCTGTCGAGAAGTGTGTGGTCGAGATCGAAGAGCACCGTGGTGAAACGCACCGACGTAGTCAATCAGCGCAGCACGCCGAACCGTCGCTGCTGACGATGATGTTCTCCATGACGTCGGAGTCACCAGTCTTCACGTACCACTCCCATTTGGTGTCTGGCGCTTCGACCCATGTTTCGGTCTTCTCGGCGTAACAGCACAGGGTGTCATCAACTCCGGACGTCTCGAGGCCGGCACCGGTGATGCGTTCTTCGGCGGCGAGAACCTGGGCCGCTTCTTCGACCTCGACGCCGAGGTGGTTGAGCGTGCCTCCTTGGCCGGTGGCTTCGAAGAGGACGAGCTTCAGTGGTGGGTTCTCGATGGCGAAGTTTGCATAGCCGGGCTTCCGCTTGTTGACCGGGGTGTCAAACATCTTCTCGTAGAAGTCGACGGAAGCGTCGAGGTCGTCGACGTTGAGTGCAAGCTGCATGCGCATGATGAATTGAGGTTCCTTCGTTCGATTCGATAACTATCAATATGATAACAACATATCGATGACTGTCAATACATCGATGACCATCGATACGAACACGGTACGGTGGAATCGTGAACGACCTCTGCTGCGCTCCCTTGCGAGCTCAACAACTCGGCAATGACGATGCCGAAGCGTTGGCGTCGGTACTCAAGGCTCTCGCCGACCCGGTTCGCCTGAAGCTGGTCAGCGCCATCGCCGCAGCGGGCGAAGGTTGCGCCTGCGACTTTCCCGCACTCACCGGAAAATCTCAACCGACGATCAGCCATCACCTTGGTCAGCTGGTCGAGGCCGGCATTCTCAAACGGGAACAACGAGGCAAGTGGGCGTGGTTTCGAGTCAACGACGATCGTCTCGCCGAGGTCTGTCAGATTCTCTGTTAATCGTCGACACGTCCGGTCGACATCCCAACGTTGTCGACATGGTCGCTTCGCGAGCTTCGCTCCCCTCTACCTGGTAGTGCGAAGATCATCGCGGCGACCGCGAGGGTCCCGAGTCCGAGAATTGCCGGCGGATAGGAGCCGAGCCAACCTTCGGCCACCGCGAGCGTCACCGGTCCGAGAGCTGACGCTCCGACATTGAGAAGAGTGAGAGTCCCTTGAATCGACCCGAGGTGCCGTGTCCCAAACCAATCGGGGATCAATGTGGCGACGACGGTTCGGACCGCTCCGCCAGCAGCGCCGAGGACCACCGCGTACGTGACTACCGCGACGCCGGGCGAGGCATTGGCACCGAGGAGGTGCGCAACTACCAACAAACTCACACTGACCGACGGGAGATATCGAGATCCGATTCGATCGGCCAAGTAGCCGAATCCGAGAGCCGCCATGGTCGAGCCGAGTACCTGCGGCAGGAACATCGCTGCTGCGGCATCCTCGCTGAGGCCGGCATCTCCGAGCAGGTCGATCTGATGGAAGTTGAGTGCCGTGCTCAACATGCCGGCCGCTCCACTGATCGCAGCGAGAACCCAGAACTTTCGAGTGCGGATCGCCTCTCCTCGGGTGTAGGAACCGTCGTTGGGCTCCGCGTCGTCAGTTGGTGCGAGGGGTTCCCTCGAGGTCGATCTTGACGTCGTGGGCATCGATCGAAGCCCGAACCATGCCAGCGAAACGACAGACACACCAACGACCATTGCGGCCAGTAGCCATGCCTCTCGCCAACCGAACGCGGCGATGGTTGCAGCCAAGGCGATCGGCGTCAACGCCATGAGCCCACCTGACACAGTCGAGAACAACCCGATGGCCGTTCCGCGCCTCTCCTTGAATCGAAGCGCCACCGTCACCGTCGAGACGAGTGACAACGAACCTTGACCCAGCAACCGAATCCCGGTGAACCCGATCGCCAGCGAGACAAGTCCGTTGACGAACGACATGTTCACCAGTGCCAAGGCGAAGAGTACGCCAATGATCATTTGCGCTATCCGCACGCCCCGTCGGTCGACGAAGCGGCCAACGGCGGGCAAGACGAGTGAGCCCGTCAAGGTTCCGACGAGGTAGGCGGCGCTGACCTCAGGCCTCGACAGGCCAAGGTCGTCGACGAAGTGGTCGATGAACACCGCAACACCAATGGTTTGGCCTGGCCCCGTGAGAGCTGAGGTCAAGACGGCGACGACCAGAACGAGGCCTGCTTTGTCGCCGAACATCGAACGTCGCTCCGGGGTTTTCAGAGGCGTCGCGGTCACCACGGTACGGTACCTCGACTGCTGCTCGGTCAGTCCCCCCGCACTGAGCGTTCACATGTGCGGCCGAGGGTCAGGCCAGCAGGCGCTCGATTCGCGCGAGATGACGCTGGGCGTCTATCGATGCTGCGACTTCGGCGAACCCTTCCGTTGGCCCCGTCCACTCGAGATCGTCCACGGATGGACTCACGGGAGAATCGAGTTCCACGGTGGCGATCCGACGAAACAGGAAGGCTAGATCTCGGTTGTCGACAAGAGTTTTGGCGAGCTTCGCGCCACCCCGCACGGTGATCTCCCACTGGCCTGCCGCAGCCGGGATGTTCTCGAGGTGGCGATAGTGCGCAAGGACGGCGCTGGTCGACTTGGCCCCCCAACCCGGGAGGCCGGGAAACCCGTCAGCGGCATCACCCACAAGACCGAGGTAGTCGGGGATTGACTCGGGGTGGACACCGAATTTCTCGAACACCCCCGCCTCGTCGTATCGCACACCTTTTCGTCGATCGAACTGGACGATTCCTGCACTGTCGGACACACATTGTGCGAGGTCTTTGTCAGGGGTGCAGATCACGACCTCCTCGACGCGGTCGTCGGCCGCGTACCGGTGTGCGGCGGCGGCGAGGGCATCGTCGGCCTCGACCTCGATCATTGGCCAGACAACAAAACCCGCTGCCGACAACACGTCTTCGAGCAGCTGAAACTGGTTCCTGATGCCTTCTTCAATACCGGAGCCGTCCTTGTAGTCGGCCCAGAGATCATTGCGGAAGGACTCGATGACGTGATCCGTGGCGATGCCGATGTGGGTGACGCCTTCTTCGAGCAATTGGACCATCGATCCGAGGACACCACGGACAGCCCCAACCTCTTGTCCACTGCTGGTGACGTGTGATGGAGCGGCGAAGTAGTAGCGGAAGAGTTCGTAGGTTCCGTCGATCAGGTGTGCGCGCATGGCACGATCTTGGTCGATGTGAACGCGAAACGCTCATGGGCCCGCTCATTGTTTCGTCGACACGTTTGGTACAACTGAGATAGATGTGGCTCGCTGCCACCCGTAGGAAGGACCTCGCTCGTGCATCTGACTCCCGAACAGATCGATCGCCAGCCGTTCCGTATGACGCGTCGCGGGTACGACATCGTCGAGGTTCGTAACTTCCTCCGGGAGATTGCGTCAGAGACGCGCGCTCGACAAGAAGTGCGTGAACGCCTGGCCGAGACCGGTGGAGACATCGCCGTTGCTGAAGACCGAGCGCACTCGATAATCGCTGATGCCCAGGCGACGGCTGATCAGATTCTTGCCGACGCTGAAGCCAAAGCGGGTTCGGTTGAGGCCTTGATGTCCGCAGAGTCGCGAGCAGTGGAGATCATGGGATCCGCCGAGGGTGTCGCCGCGCAGCTGATCGAAGATGCTGAAGCCGCTGCACGTACACGTAGCGGTGAGGTGCTTGCGGTGACCCAGGCACGGCTCGATCAACTTCTCGAGGAGGAGCGTGAATTGAACACTCGGGTTGACGTGCTTCGAGCGGAGATCGATGGACCAGAGGTCGTCACCGAATCGAACGATGCGCGTGACCTGATCACCGTGCCGTCGTTGCCAAATTCATCGATCGCAGAACTCCTGAAGACGACGCTGCGAGACGAAACTCACCTCGACGACACCATCTGAGGCAGCTGGGCTATCGAGGCGAAATCCCGCATGGAGCGGGCGAAATCCCGCATGGAGCGGGCGAAATAAGGTATCGCTGCCCCGATCAGTCAGGCGCGGGCGGTCGTATGGTCCGACCAACCGAGGCAGCTAAATACCACTGTCTTGTTCGTGAGGAGACCCTGAATCAACCTCGGAACTTAACATTGCATTTATGTTACGAATGTTACGAATAGAAGTCAAGGGTCATGACAAAGAAATGTTCGGGAATGTCGAACGGGGCCGAGACCTCTTCAGCTGCCGTCGGCGTTGGCTGACGTTCCCAGACGCTGGCGACCCTCGAGTGCCCGGCCGAGTGTGAGTTCGTCGGCGTACTCGAGGTCACCGCCAACTGGCAGGCCCGACGCGATCTTGCTCACGGTAATTCCGACGGGCTCAATGAGCCGGGCGAGGTACATCGCCGTGGCTTCCCCCTCGATGTTTGGATTGGTGGCAAGGATCACTTCGCTGATTCCCTCGGCGGTGATCCTTCTCAGAAGCTCAGCGATCCGGAGCTGCTCAGGTCCGATTCCCTCGATTGGGCTGATCGCTCCCTGCAGCACGTGGTACCGACCTTTGTACTCACGAGTGCGTTCCACCGCGACGATGTCGCGGGACTCCTCGACGACACAAAGTACGGACAGGTCTCTGGAAGGGTCGAGGCACACACCACACTCAGCGCCCTCGGCAATGTTGAAGCAGCGGTCGCAGAAAGAGATACGTTCTTTGACCTCGTTGATCGCAGTCGAGAGGCGGGTGGCGTCCACGGTCGGGATTTTCAGGATGTGGTACGCAATCCGTTGCGCCGATTTGGGACCGATTCCCGGGAGTCGACCGAATTCATCGATCAGGTCCTGGACGGGGCCCGCGAAGATTGCCAAGACTCATCCCCCGCCGAGCAGGCCGCCGAGGCCACCAAGATCCATGCCGCCCATGGCATCGGACTGGGACTCTTGGAGCTGGCTCGAAGCATCACGTAATGCTGTAAGCACCAGATCGTTCAGCATCTCGACATCATTTGGGTCGACGACCGATGGATTAATCGACACGGAGTGCACGTTGAAGCCACCATCGACTTCGATCTTCACCATGCCTCCACCGCTGCTTCCTTCGACGATTTCGGCGGCTGCTTCTTGAGCACCAGCCAGCATGGCCTGGGCTTGTTCCATCAACCCACCGAGGTCGGGCATACCGCCGTCGGCGCCACCGCCAAGTAGCGCCCCGAGGTCGGGCATCGCGGCGTTGGGGTCGTTCTGTTCACTCATGTCAGCTCTCTTCTTCGAGGATTTCGGCGCCCGGAAAGACGTCGGTGATTCGTTCGACGACGGTTGCATTCCCGACATCTGCATCCGTGAGGTCGTGGATGTCGATATCGGCTTCGTCTTGGACCGGCATCGGTGCTGCCGGTGCCGGACGGCCAGTCATCGGCGATGGGGCTGGTGTGTCGTCCACACCAAGTGCGATCTTCAGCGGACGTCCGAAGGCTTCGGTGACCGCAGCCTCGACTTCGGCCTTGTACGGCTCACAACGCCGAATCTGACCTTCGCTCGGAAGCACGAACGCGATGGTGTCCCCGTCGACGGCAGCGATCCGCCCTGCAAGAAATCGTGCCCGGGCGGGCGTCGATTGTCCGTCGAGCATTGCTGACCATCCGGCCGTCAGGGTCTCGGTGGTCACGCCGCCCGCTGGAGCTATCGGTGTCTCTTGCCCAGCTGTTCCAGCATCTGGCGTCGGAGCGATGCTCTCGACGTGTGATGGTTCCGGATCAGGCTCGCTCAATGGTGGTTCGTCGACTGGCACTGAAGGTAATGGGTTGGGTTGCGACGCCGACGCCGACGCCGACGCCGAAGTCGTCCGTCGGGCAGAGGGTGGCGGCGGAGCGCCGCCTTCGCGCGCTGCTGCAGGCTCGGGAGCCGCGGGCTTCGGCCGTGGCGAGGGAGTCGAAGTGGCACCCTCGCGTGGACGGAGAGCAGCTCGAGCCCGATCTGCGGGACGTCCGCCAGTAGGAGGTGCGCGATCTGGAGGTGGTGGATCCGAAGGTGCCGGATCCGGAGGTGGTGTCGTTTCGTCGGCCCCGACAGCAGGAGCCGGTTCCCGCTGATCTGTCGCTGCTACAGGGGCGGGTTCTGGAGACGACTGTGCAGCTGGAGATGACTGTGCAGCAGCAGCAGGAGGCGGCGCAGCCGACGCCCCACCAGCCAGAGCGGCCTCGAGTTGTTCGATACGTGCGACGAGGCCAGCAGCGCTTGAGTCGTCGGTGACCGAGCAGATCCGCACAAACGCCACTTCGAGGTCGATGCGGGGATCGGGTGCTTGACGCATGTCCACGAGGGACTTGCCCACAGCTTCGAGGCTTCGCGTGATGACCGCTGCCGAGAGCTGCGCTGCGAATTCTTGAGAAAGTGCTCGTTCGGGCTCGGAGAGCCGCGCTGGTGCTGCCCCCATCTTGACGAGGAAGACCGAGCGAAGAGCATCGACAAAACCCTCACCGATACGTCGCGGGTCGACGCCACGGGTCGTGGCTGCTTCAACCGCTCGAAGCGCCATTCCTGAATCCTGGCCCGCAAGCGCGGCAAGCAGATCGCTCGTCGAGGTGTCGATGTTGGTGACACCGCCTGCAGCGACGACCTGATCGAGCGCCGACAGCGTGTCGCGGGCTGACCCGCCGCCGACCTTCACGACATGGTCAACCGAATCTTCGGTCACCTCCAGGCTCGCATCGGCCACAATCTCGCGGACCATGTCGGCCATCTGATCGGCTGGGATGAGCGTGAGCTCGAGGTGTTGGGTCCGGCTGCGAATCGTAGAGACCACCTTGTGCGGCTCAGTCGTCGCGAGCACGAAAGTCACATGATCTGGTGGCTCTTCGAGCGTCTTCAGCAGCGCGTTCTCGGCGCCTGCCGTGAGCATGTGCACCTCGTCGAGGAGGTAGACCTTCTGCCGACCTGGCGTACCCAACGCAACCTTCGAGAGAAGGTCTCGAATGTCGTCAACTTTGTTGTTCGATGCTGCGTCGAGCTCGTGCAGATCGAAGCTCGTTCCCGATTCGATGGAGATGCACGAGGCGCACGTTCCATCGGGTTCGCCATCCACAGGGTTCTCGCAGTTCAGAACCTTTGCGAGTATCCGGGCAGCAGTCGTCTTGCCCGTGCCACGGGGGCCGCTGAGCAAATAGGCGTGACCGACACGATCGTCACGGACGGCATTGCGGAGCGCCTTGACCACATGTTCTTGGCCGCGAATCTCGGCAAAGGTCTGCGGCCGATAGCGGCGGTAGAGAGACTGATAAGCCACGGGTCGACTCTATCCCTGAAGTGGGAGCCCATTCGTGCCGAAAGAAAGAGGTGTACACCGGGCTTGGAACTCGACCAGAGAAGGCCATTGGCAAGTCGTCGCGTCGCGGCGCCTTCAACGGCACGGTCATCGCCCTCGGGATGACGAGCTTCTTCAGCGACATCAGCTCCGAGATGGTGGCCGCGGTCATTCCAATCTTTCTGACGGTCCAGCTCGGCTTCTCTCCAGCGGCGTTTGGATTGTTCCAAGCGGCATATGAGCTGGCAAATGCACTACTTCGGATGGTTGGTGGCCTCGTTGCGGATAAGACGCGTCGTCCGAAAGAAACTGCCGCATTTGGCTACGGGCTTTCGACCTTGACTCGTGTCGGTCTCGTTGGTTCGGCTGTCGCCAGCCTCCCTGCGGTTCCGTTTCTTCTCGCCGATCGCCTGGGTAAGGGGCTCCGAACGGGTCCTCGTGATGCGATGATCTCGCTTGCCACGCCAGAACCAGCGTGGGGAACGGCGTTTGGCTTTCATCGCACGCTCGACGCAACCGGAGCTCTTCTTGGCCCATTGATGGCCTTCGGGATCCTTTGGGCATTGCCTGGTTCATACGATGCGGTGTTCCTCCTCAGCGTTGGCTTCGGCCTCCTCGGGTTCGCGGTCATTATGACTTGGGTCCGCAACCCAGTCGCAGCGACGAATCTGCCAGCTGCGCCGATGGCGCTGTCGATCAAATCGCATTGGCACAATCGTGGCTTTCGACGGATCCTCTTGCTCGGCGGCTCGTTCGGTCTTTTCTCGATCGGAGACTCGTTCGCCTATCTCGTCATTCTCGAGGCATCGAAAGATTCAGACGCCATTGGTTTGTCGGGCATCGGTACCCGGTGGTTCCCTCTGCTGTTTGCCGGGACGGCTGTTGGTTTCTTGCTGACGGCAACGCCGCTCGGTCGACTCTCCGACAAGATTGGCCGGGCCAGAGTCTGGGTGGTCGGCCAACTGTTTCTCGCTGCGGTCTACGGCTTGTTGCTGCTCGAACCCACATCGGTTCTCGCCATCGTTGCCGTGCTCGGACTGTTGGGACTGCACTACGGCGCGACCGACGGGGTCTTGCCAGCGCTCGCCGCCGGAGTGATCCCCGAACACCAACGAAGTGGCGGTCTGGCGCTCCTCACGACCGTGGTAGCGCTCACCCGGATGACCTCGGCATTGGCGTTTGGTCTCATCTGGCACCGCATTGGTGTCGATAGTGCATTGAGCGTCGCATTGTGCGGCATCGTGGCGAGTGTTGTCGTCGTCACGTCGCTGGCTGTGTTCCGCGAGTCGCCGAACGAAGTCAAGTGATGACCAACCACGTAGATCTGCCAGATGATGACTCATCCAGCGAGACCGAACCCGTCGACACGGGGTTGGCCGACCAACCGCAGACGCGGGCGTCTTCGTTCGCGCTCCTTGCTGTTGCCCTGATCGTCCTCGCAGGCGGCGCGGCGTACTTCATTGGATCGATCGTCTCGACAAAGGAAGAAACCGAAGCCGCTCAGGCGAGCGCCGAAGAGGAGTTGGAGCTTTTCGACCCGACCGAGTTCGTCAACGAATTCGGCACAGAAACGCCGCCGTCGCTCCCGCTGGCCGACGACAGCCCATCTACCGTTGTTCAAAACGAGTCGGACGAACCAACCGACGACAGCGACGCTGAATCGACCACGCCGACCACTGCCTCACCGACGAGCGCACCTCGTCCAGACGTCAACCCCGCTGACATCGCGCTTGCGTTCATCAACCGTGTTCCAGGGGATGAATACGGGCTAGTGGGATACATCGATCCAAGCGGCGAACGGCACCTCACTGAACTCGAATGTTCACGACTCGATCTCAACGAAGCGGTTGGTATTTGTCTCTCGGCGACCGCTGGACTTGGCGGATCGGGCCGGGGTCTTCTGCTCGACGCCGGACTGAACCCCTCATTGCGGTTTGCCGTGAATCGCCCCAGTCGTGCAGCCGTCTCTCCGGATGGTTCGGTCGTGGCTTGGACTGGCTTCTCTGTCGGTCACAGTTATCTGAATTCTGGCGAGTTCGCGACCACCACACAGCTGATCTCGGTCGATCGCAGCATTGGCGCCAACCTCGAGCAGGTATTCACGACCTACCGCGACGACGAACTTGTGACCGATCTCGAGTCGAATTACTGGGGTGTCACGTTTGTCGACAGTGACCACTTTTATGCGACGCTCGGCCTCGGATCAGACACAGCCATCGTCGAGGGCCGAGTTTCGAACTCCAGGATGGACGTGGTCATCGAGAACGCAACGTGTCCCGAAGTCTCCCCAGATGGCAAAACCATCGTGGCCAAGGAGCGACGCGGCGAATTTATGCAGTTGATTGCGATCGATCTCGAGACCGGCGAACGTCGCGATCTCGGTGAGAGCCGGTCGGTCGACGATCAGGTCGAATGGGCAGACGACGACACCGTTCTTTATGCGCTCCCGAACCTCGAAGAGGGAACGGACGCACAGCCCGTGTTCGATGTCTGGGCACTCGATGTGGGCGCCGGTTCGACACCACGGATGATCATCCCGTTCGCAGATTCACCAGCTGCTTAAGCGATTGCCCGACAAAACGGTTCTGCGGAACCGCTTTCGGCGTCAGGCGAACGCACGAGCATCGAATACGTCACCGACGTGATCCTGTCGAACACGGCGGTTCGACTCGGCCGCTGAGAAGAGCCCGCCGCCGGGGACCAACCAAGCAAGCGGTTAACGTTGCGCCCGTATGGTGTTCTCGTCGCCGATCTTCTTGACGGTCTTTCTTCCGATCGTCTTGGCGGTGACGCTGCTCGTTCCTCGCAGATTTCGCAACATCGTGTTGCTGTTCGCAAGTCTCGGCTTCTACTACTGGGGTGCCGGCGCGTACATCCTGGTGCTTGCGTGGGTCGTGGCCGTCTCCTTCTTTGCGGCGAAACGGCTCGAAACGCGCAGCCACTTCGTGTTCGCCATCGTTGCGGTCCTCGGTCCGTTGTTGTGGTTCAAGTACGCAGCGTTCTTCTCTGATGTCGCACTCGACGTCGGCTCGGTAGTCGGCGTTGACGGCACAGCATTGGACACGAAGGTTCTTCCCGTTGGTATCTCGTTCTTTACCTTCCAGGCGCTGTCGTATGTGTTCGATGTCCGACGCGGTGCCGCGGAGCCTCTCGATCGTGCCGATCGGTATCTGCTGTACATCGCACTGTTTCCGCAGCTCATCGCCGGACCGATCGTGCGGTACTCCGAAATTCGAGAACAGCTGTACGAACGCGTAATCACCGTCGACCGCCTTGCAGTCGGCGCCACACGGTTTGCACACGGACTGGCCAAGAAAGTGATCATCGCCGACTCGGTCGCTCCGATCGCCGATGCGGCATTTGCGAGCGGCGACCTCCGCCCGATGACCGCCGCCTGGATCGGCCTATTGGCGTACACCGTGCAGATCTACTTCGACTTCTCTGGTTATTCCGACATGGCGATCGGCCTTGGGACGATGTTGGGCTTCACGTTTCCAGAGAACTTCGCGCGGCCCTACTCATCATCGTCGATCACCGAATTCTGGCGACGTTGGCACATCACGCTGTCGTCCTGGTTTCGCGATTACGTGTACATCCCTCTCGGAGGTTCGCGGAACGGCAATGCCGCCACATATCGAAACCTCATCACCATCTTCTTTCTGACCGCGCTCTGGCACGGCGCTGCCTGGACCTTCCTTGTTTGGGGAGGTCTGCACGGCGCCTGGTTGATCGTTGAGCGAGTGACGGGTTTGGGGTCTGCGGTCAAATTTCCGGGGCTCCGACGAGCTCTGACGTTGTTGATCGTCATGGTCGCGTGGGTGTTCTTCCGCGCTCCAACGGTTGGTGATGCTGGCGACTACGTGGTTGATCTGTTTGCATTCTCGGGTGGCACGATCAGTCCAGACATGATCACGGCGATGACTATTCCCAGCCTGCTCATGCTCGGCATCGGTGTGGCGTCGTTCTTTCTCCCGAAGGACTGGGTGACCGGCCAGCGCATCACGCAGATGGACGCCGAAGGTCTTGCGTCGACAGCGGTTCGTCCTGTCCTGGCTCGCGGCGCCTACGTGTTGGTCGCCGTGCCGTTGTGTATGGCCTTCATCGCTGCGAATGACTTCAGCCCCTTCCTCTACTTCCAATTCTGATGACTCGATCACGCGCCCTCCACCTCGTCATCTTTGGCCTGTTCTTCCTGCTTTTGGTGAGCCCATGGATAGCCGGACTGTTTGGTGCGTCGTCGGACACCGTCGAACGTCGCACTCCCGCTTTGCGCCCTTCGCTGCGAGGCGATGCGGTGTTCGATGTCGACACCTTCTCCGGCTTGAACGATTGGGTGCGAGATGCCACGCCACTTCGAGGTGATGCAACCGGGTGGGTGAATGGGGCATGGCTTGCTCTGGATGTATCGCCCAAGTCCAATGTGATGGAAGGTCCCGGCGACACGTTCTTTCTCGCTGAGGACTTCACCGCGCCATGTTCGAGGACGTATGAACTGGGCGACATGACCTCGCAGTTCTCGACCTACAAAAATGCCGCTGAGGAAGGGGAGAAGGAGTGGATCTTTCTGGTCGCTCCCGACAAGGGTGCCGTTCTCGACCACCGCCTTGAGGGACGTGCAGGATGGGCAGCAGCCTGCAGTCGCAAGGCCCGCCCCGAATTCCGTTCGGCACTCGATGCCACCGGCGTGTCGTTCGACCTGGCTCCCATGCTCATCGAGGCCGATCAGGCTGATCCTGGCCGCTGGTACTACGAGCACGACTCACACTGGACGTTCGATGCCGGCGGCCTGGTCGCTGAACGAATCGTCGAGCACTTCGATCCCGGCATATTCGTTCCCGAGGAGATAACGCCGATCCAACGTTCGCTGCCTATTCGCGGCGACATTTATTCACGCCTCGGCATCTTGAAACTTCGAGATGATCCAGATCCTGTGCAGGCCTCGCTTCGGTCGGCCGTCACGACCGATCGTTCGGAAGTCCAGATCGGCGGAACTCGTACCGTGCGCACGTACCTGAGCAGTGGGGAAGGCGCCCGGGTCTCTGGCCGAACGGTGGTCGTACACGATTCGATGATGAACTTTGCCGAGCGCCAGCTGGCGTCATATTTTGAGCATGTCGACTTCATTCACTGGGACGATCTTGCAAAGGCGGACTTCTTCACCAGGGTTGCGAACGCCGATCGGGTGATCTCTGTGCGGGTCGAACGCAGCATCAACAGCGCAATGACTGACTGGCTGTTGGACGAGACCTTTGCAACGCAGTTCTCCCAAGCCTTACGTTCCGCTCGCGACACCGACCTCGGCCTCGAACTGCAGGGTGCCGCCGACGCGTCACGTCGGTTCACCCAGGACACCGGAACGTTCGTGCAGCAATTCGAGGATCTTCTCATCGACCCGGGGGCTGGCGGATGGGCGGGCCCGTATCTGACCGACGAGATCTATTCCTCGGGCGCACACACTCGGTACGGCGCGTGGGGCGCGACGCCATCGGAGACGTCTACGGGCGTCACTGCGTGCTCGACGCTTCCCGGGCCCCCGTGCGGAACGTGGATCTCGCTCGGTGGCGTGTCCGATGCACTCGCCAATGAACTCGACGCCGAGTTCGACGGCGCCGACGGGTTCGAGTTGGGCCGTCTCCGTCGTGAGGCCGACGGCGCTCTGCTCTTTTATTCGTTTGACATCGCCGCGCAGTAACGCTCTTTGGTCGGGTTTCTCTAGCGTCAGTCCAGAACTGACGCAATGTCGACTGGGTCGAGCGTGGGGAATTGCTCAAGAGTTGCAGATTCCGGCTCGCGGTCAGGGCGCCAGCGGAGCATGCGGGTGGTCCCGCGGAACCGACC
>RCNE010000191.1_pt1 | contig 31546 bp, 28 predicted proteins | sample 2041361 | NCBI WGS metagenome assembly RCNE01 (sample SAMN09708229, study PRJNA481090) | Marine sediment metagenome, whole genome shotgun sequencing project. | reverse complement strand
GATCGGAAGCGTTTATCCGCACGATGTATTTACCGGATCCGTGTTCTACTTCCGCAGCATGGGATATAACCGGATCGGGGTCATCGATTCTAGCCAGATACTGGTGCCGATTGGCGAGCCAGTCTGGGCTTCATTGTCGCGCAAGCATTATCCGAAAGTGGATGATGAGGATGGCGTGGTTCCCGGTGACGTGCTCGGCAGTGCGATGCTGTCTACATTGATCAATTCCTCCGGTGTTGAAGCCGATCCCTTTGCGGTGCTTTATTACGAACCCATGGGTAACGCTCTGGACCAGCTTCCCAGCGGAAACTACGATGTGACCGAGGTTCTCGGCGAGCTGGTTGGGCAACAGAACGAAGGCAGGAACCCCCTCCTTCTTCCACTGTTACTGGATCAAATCCGGGATGTCTACGGTCAAACAGATTTCGAGAGTGAATTCAGGAACTATTTTCAAGGGTTCTTACTAGACGTTGATCCGGATACGGCGGGATCTCAGCGATATTTCAACTGCAACAACCTTATTGTAGACACCATAGAGCAGGCGTACTGGTGTGGTCCCGCACAGACATGGCCTCAAATGGAACATAACCATGCCTACATCGAGTTCTGGCATCATCTCGATTCGGCGCTTGCGAACCAAATAGCCGAAGTCAACGTGGATCAGATTACCAATCTGGGGCCGGCCCTGATGAACGACGATGTGTGGACGTTACTCTTCGGCATCGGTCGTAGCGATTTTAATGGTCTCTCGGTACGGCTGAGAGAGATGATTATTCGCGTTAATTCACTGGACACTGATCAGCTGGGTAATCCCAGGCCTATGGACCTGCTCGGCGATATCGGGGCAGTTGAAATCGATAATTAGTAATGCGGCTGTATGCTGCCCTTAGGCGATTCGAATCAATCCCACCCTCTCCGCCAAAAAAACGAGAAAGGGCCCATCGGGCCCTTTTTTTATTTTTCTCGCCGAGTGCAGTTGAGGATGAATCTCCAACCGGAGGCTGTCCATTGCCTTCCAAAAAAATAGTCAGGGTGACTGTCTCTCAATAACGATTGTTCTGGCCCCCGCTGAAGGCATGTTATCTTGCTCCCCAATTCCAGCTGACTGCAGGCATCACGTGTGAGCGAGAGACTTAAGCGCGCCTTGTCGAATTTTTGGCAGACGCTTCAGCGTCGCAAAGTCATCAAGACCACGATTGCATATGTGGTCGGAAGCTGGGTGTTGATCGAGGTTTCTGCGACTGTCGTGCCGGCATTGGAGCTGCCGGAGGTGGCTGTCCAATACATAGTTATGTCAGCCATCGCTGGTCTGCCGATTGTAATTGTCTTGTCATGGATGTTCGACATACATCGAGGGACGACGCGACTCATCGAGTTGACGGAAACGTCGGATGAACTGCAGGATACCGCCGCTGTCGGCGACGCCACAATCTCGATACCACCTGAGCTGGACAGCGCGGTCACTTCTGTCGCGGTATTGCCGTTCGAAAACTTATCCCACGATGAAACTCACAAATATATCGCCGAAGGCATAGCGGCCGAATTGCACACCACGTTGGCGAAGGTGCACCAGTTAAGGGTTGTCGCGCGCAATATATCCTTCGCCAGCGAGAATAGGAATCGCGACATTGGATCACGGGGCCAGAAACTGTCTGTGCGTTTTATTATTTCTGGAAGCGTGCGTTGCCAAGGCGAGCAAATGCGAGTCTCTGTCGAGCTCAGCAATTGCGCTGACGGGACACAGGCCTGGTCTGAAACTTTCGACAAGAAAATTGAAGACATATTCGATGTGGAACGCGAAATTGCGGAATCCGTGGCCGCGGAGTTCGGTGGCGCCCGAATGCGTGAAGAAATAAGGTCCGCTGCTAATGCTCCGACCACTAGTGTTGACGCATGGGAGTTGGTACAGCGCGCGAGGAGTTACGTTGTTTCATTTACTCCGAAAGCTCTGGCCGAAGCGGTTCCGGTTCTCCGCTCTGCAATAGAGATCGACAAAAACTACGCGGTTGCTCACGCCGCACTTGCTTTTGTGCTGGCCGAGCAGGTTCTCAACGGATTTAGTGAATCGATAGCAACCAATAGAGACGAGGCACTGGCATCGGCAAAGCGTGCAATGGAGTTGGCGCCAGTTGATCCGAACGTAATGAAGTTGTGTGGCGCGACATGGGCTTATTTCGGGCAGGCAAATAAGGCGATTCAAGCGCTCCGCGGGGCAACTGAAATCGCGCCATTCGATTTCGGAGCCTGGGGATACCTTGGGTGGCCGCTTGTCGCGACGGGTTCTGCAGAACATCTCGAGGAGCTACAGAAAATTATGGCGCGATTGATGAGCCAGGGAAGATCGCATCCTGGTGCGCCCTATTGGCTCTATCATCAATCGGTCGCGTTTAGCTGTCAGGGAGATGACGATAACGCGGTCAATGCCGGCAAGAAATCGGTTGAACGCAATGCGGCGTTCCCGTGGGGTTGGATGCAGTATGCGAACGCGCTAGGTGCAACGGGCGCGGATAGCGAGGCGCGCGCCGCCGCGGCTCGCGCGTCACAAATCAGCCCGTCACTAACTCTGGAACATTATTGCAAAATGATTCGTGTCATGTCGGCCAATGCAGACGTAGCTGAGTCGCGTCTCGCCGGCCTCAAGGATTGGTAGCCAGGCCACGAACAAACGCAGCTCCATTTACTCCGACGAGCCTGGTCTTGCTTGTCGCCGATAGCGCACGACCGACAAAAGGCTCGCATAGTCGTCGGTCCACAATTTGAACCCTGGTGTTACCTCGAGCGATTTGGCGCCGGAAACGCCATTTAGAAGACGATCAACCAGATCATCTCTCGAGATAACAACAAAAATAGCATCACGTTCCAATGGTCGGTCGGGTCGTTGCTCGGTTGCAATCTCCCACGCGCTCCAGCTGTGGTGTTTCGCAAGTTGTGCCAGCACCGGCCGTAAGTCGATGTAGCGGTTACTGATATGAAACACGAGCAGTCCATCTTCCTTAAGGACACGATCGTAGGCAGCGGCCGCTTCATTGGTTAGGAGGTGAATAGGCACAGAGTCGCTGGAAAATGCATCCAGGATCAACAGGTCGTATGCATTGTCCTCAATAGTTGCAAGGCTGAGGCGTGCGTCGCCAAGAATGACATTGGTCAAGGGAGGGCACTTCTCAAGATACGTAAAATACTCTCGTGCTACATCCTCGACGACAGGATCAATCTCAAAAAATGTTACGCGATCCCCTTCTCTTGCCAGACATGCAAGGGTGCCAGCACCAAGTCCGGTTACCGCAATGGATAGTGGGCCTCGTAGATTGTAGTGGGGCCAGATGTGGTCAACGATTGCCGGGTAGTAGCTCTGGACAGTCAGTTCCAGATCCGAATCGATGGCCTGCAGGCCATGCAGAGTTGTTCCGTGTTGAAAGCGCCGATACTCAACATCCTCAGCGATTGCATCATCGACTCGAAATGCGCCAAAAAAGGTCCTGCCAGAATAGATACCGCCATCAAGTTCGGCAGCAACTGAAATTCCCAGGTAAATCAAAAAGCCGAGACCTATCCAGAACCGACCGCCTTTCGAAGCGCCGATCGCAAACATGCAAGCCATAAACATCATTAACAGCAGAACCGCCACAATAGCGGTCGTAGGCATGTCTTCGGTTCCAACAAGCAGTGCGGCAAAGACCAATGACAATGCTCCCGCGACGACGACCTCGATCAAGCGAATGCCATTCCACGTCTGTTCGCGGTAGATCTTCGCGGCCTGTCCGAGCAACGGCCATTCAATGATCAGAATGCCAAGCCCCAGAATTAGCGGGTACTCAATTATGCCGGGAAATACTGCGGGTGCCAGGAAACCGTTTAACAGGCCGCCAAGAAATCCGCCGAACGCCACCCAAACGTAAAAATTCGTCAGCAGCGTGGTTTGTGGTCGTTGCTGATACAGCTCGCTATGCAGAATCAAGCTCACGCAACCGACAATCGCAATTTCCACGGGGATCAGCAGAACCGAGGCGGAACCCTCCCTGAACAATTGTACTAATGCGGCCACCATTGCCAACGGCAACAGCAAACGGGCAACGTGTGTAGATGCTTCGCTGAACTTTGAAAATGCGATAATGAATGACGCAAGATACAAGCCCAATGGCAACACCCATAAGAATGATACGGATGCGATGTCTGTCGTTATATGTGTGGTCACGCCCAGCATCAGGCTGGACGGTACGAATGCAAGAATTAGCCAGCGCACAATCTGACGTGTGGTGGTTGAGTCGACTTGCTGTGGCGACTTGATAACCTGTTGCGCGACGTCCTTCCATATAAGAGCAATGCAGGCCAGTAGACCCAACGCTAGTGCGAAATAGCTCGTATGCCACAGCGTAATCTGCTCCGACATCGAATATGCGCGTTCAAGTACGGTCGGGAACATCAAGAGAGCAAGAAAGCTTCCGGTATTGCTCGCGGCGTAAAGAAAATAGGGGTCTTTCGCGGCCGTCTTTTTCGATAAACTAAACCAATGCTGCAGTAACGGCGCGCTGCTCGAGAGAAATACGAAGGGCAGCCCAATAAAAGACAATAGTGCTCCCAGCAACCAGACTGAATTCGATGCTTCAGTCGGCGGAATCCATTGTCCAGGGGTGTCAGGCAATACGGTTAGTACGACCGCAAGAAAGAGTGCATGCACGATCACCTGGTAGCGAAACGATAGCCGCGCCAGATTGTGCGAATACAGGTATCCGGCCAGCAGCATACCTTGGAAAAATAGAACGCACGTGTTCCATACGGCAGGCGTGCCGCCGAGTATTGGCAGCAACATGCGAGCTACCAGTGGCTGAATCCAAAATACCAGAAATGCGGAAAGGCCGAGAACACTTGCGAAAACAAACGTCATAGGAAGTGAAGACTTTTTGGTGAGATGTTTGCTGTCACCACTGACAGGTACCTGAGCGGCAGTGAACTTTATTTTTATTTTGAGAGTATGCGAATATTTTGAGCACCAATGTACATCATCTTCTGTCAATGAACTGACAGATGAATGTCATGTGACAAGCTACAGTAACTTCAATGTCTTACTGTACACGGTTCGTGAATGAGGACAGCCATCGAATGCTGGCGCGTCTTTGACTCTCTCAAGAGATTAATGCAGAATGATACTCAAACTAAAACAATCAATAAGTTACGTGATTCAGGGGGGCTTGAATCACGGCCACCAAAAACAATAATGAAATACGAGCTTTTAAGACAGTTCTTGAGAGACGATCGCGGTGAACACGCGATGGAATTCCTGATGATTCTGACGTTCGGGGTGCTCCCGTTTATTGCGGCAGTCTTTTTGCTCCGGGATATTCTCCAGGAGTATGTCGCGGTGGGACAAATTTTCGTTAGTTCTCCCTTTTTTTAGGGTTCTGACTTGGCGCGATAGTCGGGCTGGCGACATTCGATATAGCTGCATTTTTTCGTTTGGAGACGATAATGAAGACGTACATTACTATGCTCGCACAGCAAGTTACGAAGGTTGAGGACTTTGTTGCCGCGCTTCACGAAGATGAACGTGGCGACAATGAGAACCTGGGTCGACTGCTGATACTTGCGCTTGTTCTCATTCCACTGATCATTCTGATTGCCTTTTTCGGAAAAGACATCCTCGACAAGGCGGATGCAGCGTGGCAAGCGGTTATTGGAAAAGAGGTCAAAAAAGGCGCGTGAGTTAAAGCGGGAGTTACCAAACTGAAAATTATTTAGTCGGGCTCTTTAGGGGGACGACAAAGCGGCGGTCAAAATGGAATATTCGCACATTGCAGCTTTAGTTTTGGTAACTGTCGCCGCTTACTTTGACATCGCATCTCACCGTATACCCAATCAACTGACCTACTCGTCCTGGGTTCTCGGATTCTTGCTGGGCGGTGTCGCTGGTGGGCTTGCGGGGCTCGCCGATTCTGGAATTGGTTTCGCCTGCTGTTTCATACCGCTGCTTCTCATGTACATCGGCGGTACGGTCGGCGGCGGTGATGTCAAGCTGATGGGTGGTGTAGGCGCCTTGCTTGGGTTTCCGGCCGGACTAAATGCGCTGATTTCGTCAATTTTGGTCGGCGGCTTTTTTGCAGCAATTATCTTGCTCTGGCAAGGCCGTCTTGTACCCATACTCAAGAACGCCGCGTCCAGGGGTTGGAGCAAAGTTTATCCGCTGCACCCACCGCCCAATCCACTCCCTGAGCACAAGGACTCGTTTCCGTTCGGCGTTGCTATCGCCCTGGGAACGTATCTTACGCTGGCGTCAATACAGATGTCGGTCAGCTCGCCGGCTAACCTTTTTAGTTAGTCGTATCCGATACACGTGAGCTAAAATTTTGGATATTGCCTACAGTGACCGACTTGAAGAACTGATTCTGCAGGCGCGTATAGGCTGGGCAGTCGCCGGCATATCATTGCTGATATTCGCGTGGATCCTTGTTCGTTTGGGAAGGCGAATCAGTGCCGCGCGTATCTCGCATGACTCCAACAAATCAGCTGGTTCTCTGCTGATGAACGTACATCGGTCGGAATCGGCGACGGCATCCATGGAATATCTGATGGTGATCGTGCCGTTCCTTGTTATCGTCATGACGGTCTGGCAACTCGCATTTATGCTGAATGCGCATACTCACGTTGGCTATGCGGTATTTGCCGCCGCACGCAGTGCGGCCGTCATCATTCCGTCCGAAATGGACGGCGAAGAAGAAGGCAAACTATCTCAGAAAAGCAATGCGGTAACGAAATGGACGCGAATCAATCGTGCTGCCATTCCGGGCACGCTGGCGGTTTCTCCCGGCAGTGCTGAGAACGCCTTCGGTGTAGCGACAGCCAATGCGCTGACTGGGCGTGGATTTGGCGTTCCGCAGAGCCCCGATCTCATTGCCGCGGGCGGGCGTTCAACTTTGATGTCGATGCACATGTGTGACACGCCCGTATTCTGTGGTCCGCAGGCACTGAAAACGGGTACCCGAGCCGCCCGCCTGCTGGTCAAAGACCTTTATGCGCAAAATATGACCAGGGTCTACATTAACGGTAAATACGATAACAGCGACCTCGATCTTACCGACCGAGATATCGTCACGGTGCGAGTCGACTACGTCTACTGGCTACACGTTCCGTACGTGGGTCGCATGCTGCAAGCCGCGATCAGAGGGTGGAGGAATCCGTTGACCGGTGAACTGATTGGAATAAACCCTTTCCCGTCGATTGTTTTGTCTGAAGAAACGAGTATCAACGTCTGGTCAAAGAAGCGCGCAACGGAGCCGTGTGACTAGGCCGCCGACAATCAATTGTTTGCTGCGTTTTCACCGCGGAGAGTCGGCGCAAGTTTCTTTTCTTGCTGTTGCCGGCGTGGTTTGTTTTGTCGGCCTGTTGTCAATGGTCATTAACTCCGATGACGTTATTACCGACAGCGTGCATATGCAGGACGTAGCCGACGCAACGGCACTATCGTCCGCTGCGTGGACGGCTCGCGGTTTGAACATGATTTCGTTCATCAACGTATTGAATTCGAAGTTGATTTCGACTGCTGTGCTGCTAAACGCGCTCGCGGACACGTTGCCGGCAGTCCAGGCCGTCGGCAACATTCAGAGCGGCATTGCGACCGCTTGTTGTGGTGTACCAATCATAGGTACGGCCTGCTGCATTTATGCGGGCATATTGAGAGTTCAGCTCGCCGTTTTGGGGCCGTTGACCTCAACGGTGCAGAAATTGGCGAATACTCTGTCACGCTGTAACAAGACTTTGTGGAAGACCATGACTGCATTGAATACAGCGGCACAGGCGGTGAAGGAGACGTTCACCGCCATCGGGATCGTCGAATCAGTGGCAATGGCAAAAGCCAATGGCGCCGACTTCGGCCTTGTACTCAATGGCCAAATGGTGGGTGTCGGACCCGATGGCACATCGTCAGTCTTGTCGCTGCCTGTTACAGAGGCGAATTCTTTCGATGCTTTCTGTCCTTTCGTCAAGAACGGTGGATCGGGCTACAAAATGGCCGGTTATAACTGCGGGCAGGGGCCATTCAAGCTCGGCAAGGAGCGAATCAACAAGACTCTCCTGATCCCGTTTACCAATTTATTTGCACATCCGATATTCGCCGGCATGTCGTCGGCACATTTTACGCAAGTAGGTTGTACGCCGGACCCGGGCCAGGATACTGAAATTACGGTAACGCTCAAAGACCATGCGGAGTGCCAAAAGCACGATGAAGAGGCGAGGTGGTCGCATATGTGGTCGCGTACTGATCCTATCGCGGAAGGCGGATTTATCGAGGACGACTTTGTTCCCTGGAAGCCGCTGAATGAAAGCACGGGGGGCGGCTCGAACCCATTCAAAGATCAAGGTGACCTCGATGAGCTCGAAAACATCAACCTTTCACCGGGTGCCGTAGAACCGGAAAGCTCGTTTACGCCGGGCAGGGCGTATCAGTTTTTGCAAAGAAGTACTGAACTTCCAGTAAGGACTTTCGAGGCGGACTGCAATGGGATTGTCTATCCAACGTATCAGAAACCGCCATTGGGGTTTGAGTCGGACCAGGCCGGCGAAATTAGCACGTTTTGCGGGGCCTTTGCTGCAAATTGTAAACGCATTGACAAATGGTCGGAGTTCACCTGGTATTCGAGCAATCCGCATCAAAAGAACAGCCCCAACAAGAAAATAGGTGGCTACTTCCTGCGCATGAACAAGCGAACAATTGATCCCGAGGAAGAAGGCGGCGATCCCACTTATGTCTACATCGTTGAAACGGTGTCCATGGTCAGTGCAGGCACAACCACAATGGACCAAGAGGAGTTCAAAAAATACCTGGAAGAGAACAATGAGGGAGATGGCGCAAAGGCGGAACCAAGTGACAATAGCAACTGCGGCAATAAGCCGAAACCCTTTGTTCTCGACAAGGGCACATCCGAAAGCGATGCAGAAAAATTTCAGAACAAATTGCGGTTTATTGGCGTTGTATATCGGGATATTTCAAATGAACAGCCGTTTTGGAGTGGGTTCTACGAGACGCCACCCAACACGATTATCGCCTACAGCCAGGCGCAAGTTTACAACCATCTTTCGGAGGATACGTTTACCCAGGATTGGAGGGTGAGGCTCGAGCAAGCCAGCTTATTGGAGCAAGTCCTGGAAAAGGTTGCGGGTGGTGGATCAATCGCTGAAGAGGCGGCGTCCGCACTTGGAGCGATTAACAACCATTGAGGGACGAAAGCTGAAAATCGTGGCATCACATCGCGGCTCACTCTTGATACGAGATATTCGTGGTTCGGCTGCGCTCGAAGTGCTGTTACTAATTCCCTTTATTGTTCTCATTTGGGCGTTACTGTTCAACATGGGCTACAACGCAGACAGAAAGCGCCAAACGCAAGCGGCGCTTCGATTGGGCGCATATCAATATGTGACGAACCTTACGACCATGAATCAACAACAGTCGGAGAATTCAGCGGAAGCAACTGTTAATCAGCACCTATTTCCCGGTGAGACTAACGCGGCCGATCTGTACTTTTCGGACAGCAAACAAAAACCGGCAGGGTTCAATGATGACCAGGGTCTTCTCGGTAAAGTATCGTCGCGAATAACTTTGGGAGTAGACGTGAACAGGTCTGCGCCTTATCCAGCCTATTCGACAAATTCGGATCTTCACGGTGGATACATCGTGTCATCCAACACGTGGACTTTCTGCGAAATGAAAGACAATGAAAATGGCGCCGCGATGAAAGGTTTGGAAGGACTGAATTTGGTTGGAGACTATGCGTTGTGGCTTTTCGGGGGTTGTGGCGGGGATGTTTTCCAGTTCAGCTGCAAGGATGAGTGTCCGCAGTGAAAGACAAGGTACTCAAAATCGCATTGAGATCGCTGGGAACGGTTGCGCTGGCAATTGGTTTCGTATTCATGGTCGGAGGTGCTCCCTTCGTCAATAACCCTGTAGACAAAGACGCTGAGATCACGCCGTCAGCGGATTCTCCGTATGTGCTTCTTGCGGATTCGCAGGTTGGGACAGGTGCGTTAGACGCGCCGAATCTGCCACCGCCACCGGGTGAGCTGACAGACGGTGGTGACGTGAATCCATCCATCGGATTGTTTAATGCCCGATTCGCAGCGGCGGATGGAAGTCCGGGTTTCGCGACTGAGGAACACGAAGTCTCCGGCGCATGCGACGACGCCGGACAACGATACGTGCAGGTCGAATGTCCCGACTGTCAGGTCATTAATGGCGGTGCGAACTCAGAGGTGTTGATCTGGAGCGAAAATGTCGACGACAAAACGGTTGTCCGCGCGGTGTCTCGGGACTGTGTCAGGGAGTCATCGGTTGGTGCTTCAGTTGTTGCGACGCTTAGGTTTGAGGACGACGTCGTCGACTTCACCAGCGGTGTTGCCGATCTATCTGTAGGAAGAATTCCATTACTCGCCGGCGCTACTCGCGTTTCGTCAATAAACCTGGGACAGTGGTTTGCAACCTACGATGAGGTCGCGCGCCCAAGCACAGCCTTGCTCGATATGACGCTCGCGCTTCGTAAATGGGGTTGGCGCGAGGTGTCAAGTGGCAATGAACCAGGACCGGAAACATTTCAGGGACAGCGTGTTTTCACGAACAACGTAAACGCGACTTGCGTCATTTCGCTAACCAGGCAGGACGACGTATATCAACTTTTGACCGTCATTAACTCGCGCGCTTAAGGGGAAGACTGTGAATCCAAAAATCGTATTGGCGTTGGCTGTGTTAGCCGGACTGATCGCTGTGTTTTTAGTGCAAAAACAGATCGATAACGTTAAGGGCGAGACCATTACGGTCTATAAATCAACGATTGACCAGCCTGCAGGCGAAGTGCTTGGCGGCCAGATAGAGGAGGTGACAATCCCGGCAGGTTTGTTCCCTAACCTGTTCAAAGAAGCGCCAACTTCAGACCTCGTCGACATGGTTAGTTCCACGCCTCTTCGGGAAGGTGTTCAGGTCGGCGATATTTTGCTGTTTCGACATTTTGACTCTTCCGTTGATCGCGGAATTCTGGCGAAAATTACCGACGGAATGAAAGCCATCTCCATACCAGTAACGGAGGTGAGTTCAGTGGCGTTCTTTGTGCAACCAGGGGATACCGTTGATGTGCTCGCGACGTTTATGGGTAGTGACGAAGCCGCTGGACCACAACTAAACGAAGGTATGTTCAATTTTTCTACTCGGCCGGTTGTACAGGCTGCGCAGGTATTGGCCGTCGGCGACAAGCATAGACGTTCGGACAGGCAAATGAGAGACCCGTACTCGTCAGTAACCTTGCTGGTAACGATGGAGGAAGCGGCAAAATTGATTTTTGCGCGAGACTTTTTCAATGCGAACATGACTCTCGTTTTGAGAGGGCAAGATGATACAAAGATTGATACGGAAGTGCCGAGCGTAGGAATCGAGACGCTCGACTTCGATACTATCGGAAACCAGCCTGAACCGGCCACGCGGTAGATTGAATTCATGGCTTTACTAGTACATGTACATGATTTGCGATCATCTCGGGTCGGTGAATATCGACTGAGCGATTCGCTGATGATTGGCCGGGAAAAGGACTGCGATATCGTATTGCAAAGTCCGTATATCTCGCCACAGCATGCCGAGCTAAAACTTGAGGGCGAAGAAGTCATTGTTCACGCTCTCGGGTTCAATGGCGTATTCGTCAATGATGTGGACGTGCCGGCGGGGAGTTCCCGCGTTGTCCATGCAGGCGATGTAACCTCGGTCCCCGGGTTTGTACTGCACTTTACCGGCTTGGCGGAGAGCAACGAACTCTCCGAGATCGAGCTGAATCGCCAATTCTCGGAATTGAAGGACAACATTCACACTGAACTGCTGGCCAGCGTGGGTCTGCGTGACATTGTTTCCGATACCAGCGATGCAAAAGCTGCTGAGGCATTGCGGAAGAAACTTGAAGAATTGCTGGCTAAGCCAGACATGATAGCTGACCAACTGCTTGAGCACATTGTCAGGAACGAATCTCAGCAACGAGTTGTCAATCACGTTGTTCGGGGTGGGGATGACGGATCGTCGAAAAAAGCACTGCAATGGAGCGTTAGTTCGGATCAGGTCGCACTGGAAAAATTCGTTGAAACGATCATTTACGAGCTCGGCCTGCGGGATGATCCCGGCAAAGGTCAGATAGAGGACGTAAGGCAGAGATTTGGCGAAGTTTTCGAGCGAAACAAGCGCGTGTTGGGTAAAAATCAAATGCGTTTTATCGCGAAAGAATCTATTCGAGCTGATATCGAGTCACTGGTGTTCGGGCTTGGCCCTCTCGAAGATCTACTGGATCTGCCCGACATTACTGAAATCATGGTTGTTGGCAAAGAGAGTATCTTCATTGAGAAAGGTGGTGGCCTGGAAAAAACGGGCCGCAGCTTCCCGTCCGAAGATGGTCTGAATGTTGCCGTCAATCGCATGGTGCGGCCAATCGGCAGAACCGTAAACCGCTCGGAACCCATTGTTGATGCGCGCCTGAAAGATGGGTCGCGTGTGCACATCGTAATTCCTCCAGTCGCTATTCGTGGCACATCGGTAACCATTCGTCGTTTTCGCGACACACCGTTTTCAATCGAAGATCTAATTAACTTCGGTACGTTTGGGCCACGGGCAGTGACGTTTCTCAGGGGGTGTATCCTCGCTCGCAAAAACATGGTTATTTCAGGAGGAACAGGATCCGGAAAAACGACGCTGCTAAACGTCCTCGGCGCACAAATACCGTTCGACCAGAGGATGGTCGTCATCGAGGACAGCGCCGAACTGCAGCTTCCGCAGCCAAACCTCGTCAATTTGGAGGCACGCAAAGCGAATCTCGAGGGCAAAGGTGAGATCTCGATCAAGGATCTGGTTAGAGCTTCGCTAAGAATGCGCCCTGACAGAATCGTCGTTGGCGAGTGCCGCGGCGGCGAGGCGTTAGACATGTTGCAGGCAATGAATACTGGGCATGACGGATCGATGACCACCGGCCACGCGAACTCTCCGTCGGAAATGATTCAACGACTACAAGTCATGGTCATGGAGGCAGGGGGTTCAATGCCAGTCGCGGCGATTCGGCAGCAAATTGCGGCCGCCGTCGACGTTATTGTGCAAATTCAGCGGCAGAGAGATCGCGTCCGGCGCGTTACGCACATAAGTGAAGTCATAGGTTACGACCACGAAACCCAGGAGGTCATCGTCGAAGACGTATTCAATATGTCAGAGCCGGACGAGGGCCCGCCGGAGCTTCGATTTACCGGCTATTTACCTACTTTTATTGAGCAGCTGTTGCGCCACGGTGATGTGAAACTGGAGGAACTGTTCTGATGATACAAACAATGTCCATGATTTTTGGGTTTATATCGGCAGCCGTAATCGTGTACCTGGTTCTTACTACCTTTTACCGGCCCATTCGCGCGCGAGTGCAGTCTGACTATCTGGAGGTGGATGAAACACTTAAGGCAATTTTCTATACAGGCTACGATGCCAAGACATTTGTAATACTCAAATTCGGCGGTTCGCTGGTGGCATTCGCTATTGGCATGTTTTTGTTGAACAGCATCGTATTTGGCATCTTTCTGGCCATCATCGTGTATCTGATTCCGGGAGTGTTGCTGACACGAATAGTCAAAGCACGCGCTGAAAAACTCGAGCAACAAACCAGCGATGTCATGTTGGCACTGGGCAGTACCATAAAAAGCGGCATGACTCTTGAGGAATCTATCACTGAAGTTGCGACTACTATGCGACCTCCCGTGTCGGAGGAATTCTCTTTGATCAAGGAGCGTATCGATGCGGGCCAGACCATCGCGGCCGCATTGAAGGCTGCGGACAGGCGCCTGAATGCGCCGCGCCTTGGCCTGATTTTTCAATCAATTATTGTCAGTCAGGAGCGGGGAGGCAGGCTCGCGCAGCTCATGGACAGATTGTCAGTAGCGATGCGCGAGATACAGCGGGTAGAAGAACGAATCAATACGGAAACCTCTGGATTAATTCTGTCGGCCAGAATTATGGTGTTTCTACCATTTATCATTTGTTTTTTGCTCTACCTGGCTGAGCCAGGGCAGGTGACCATGCTATTCACAACGGGGATCGGAAATATGATTCTGGTTCTAGCAATCGCGATGGATATTCTTGGATTTCGTATGATGCAAAAAATCGTTGACCTGGACGTCTGAGGCAGCTGTATATGGAAACTACATACATAATCGCACTCGTTGCAGCATTTCTATCGTTCGCGCTGACCATCGTAGCCGTGGGCCAGTTTGTTGCCGGATTTTTTGATCGTTACGACCGACAATGGACGCTGGCACAACGCAGAAACGACTCGAAGTTTACTGCTTTCGCTGAACTGTTGACGCAGATCCTGTTTGTTCGGTGCAGAAAGTTCCGTTCGATTGAGAACCAGTACCAGAAACTGAAGGTTCATGTGGTTCGTGCCAATTCGCCGTTGACTGCTGAAGAGTACCTTGGACAAACACTACTGGAAGGCGTTTACATCCTGCTAATCGGTAGTGCTTTTTGCCTGTTGTTGTTTGGTCCGGCGTCTCTGCTAATGCCGATAATACTGGCGCTGTCATGGGTCTATTTCATTCGACCGTCACTGGTTGAGGGCGATGGTGAGAAGAGATCACGAGAAATTTATCGGCGCATTCCGTACGCACTGGATCTGGCGGTTCTGGTCTTGCAGGCAGGTGGCACATTGCGAGAAGCATTGGAAATCGTCGCGCAACGCTCCGATGCGCTCGCAGTTGAACTCAGGGCTTCGTTGAAAGAAATGGATTCTGGAGCAACTGAGGGTTCCGCTTTGCGCAGCATGAGCGATCGGATCGGTCTCGACTCTGTAGATAGTATTGTCATGGCAATCGTACGTGGTCAGGAAACAGGAGCACCAATGGCTCAAACCTTAATGACTCAAGCAGAGTTGTTCAGGGAACGACGGCTACAGGAACTCGAAAAACTTGCCGTCGAAGCGCCAACAAAAATGACATTTCCGAACATGTTGGTGATGCTTTCAGTACTCATCATCATACTGGGTCCGGTTATCGTCAAGATTAGTACGTCAGGCATGCTGTGAGCGGGAGTAGAAGATGCAAGATGTGACGATTACGTTTACCGATGGCCCTCTTCAAGGCCGGGCGTACGACTTCGAAGTTGGCCATGTTCTGATCGGGCGATTGCCTGGAAATACCGGGCTTGAACTAAAGGGTGCGGATACGTCCGTGTCGAGGGTACACGCGGAGCTTCGGGAGCGTGACGGCCAAATCGAAGTAAAGAACGCAAGTCCGAACGGTACGATGGTCAACGGAAAAGTGATTCTGGAATCTGTGGTAATTCGTCCGGACGCAGAATTGCAAATCGGCGCCAATCATCCCTTTACTGTCAATTGGACGACATTCGAGGACTACGCGAGGGCTGATAATACGGTCCAGATAAAAACCGCGCCTGCAGCTCAAGGCCCACTGTCTTCGCCCATTGTGCGCGCAGTATTAGGAGTTTACGTGCTTGGTATGGTTGTCTTGGGGGTTTGGCTGATGGTGTCGGATGATGGCGGCGGAGCTGTGGCAGATGATTGGCCCGCATTGATGGCCGAATATGACAATTTCGATGTCGCGGAGATGGCCGATGAACTCCGACAGTCTCGCACTGCAAAAGCTGAGAGTCTGGTGCGGGAGCTTCGTTTACAAGAAATACAGGGCTATGGCCGGGATGCGGGAACTATCTGCAGAGACTTGATGAGTATCGATGGAGATGCGCGATCACCTGTTTATCAATACGGCGCGCGATGTCTGGGTGCTCAGTAGTTAGGGATATAAGGAAATATGAATAAATCTCGATATGAGAATAAGACCTACGTCGGCTCTGGCGGCATGGCTTCGGTGTACAAGGCGTTTGACGTTACGTTGCAACGCGATGTCGCAATCAAGGTTATGGCAGACCAATTGCGTAACAATGAAAGTGTGCGCGACTTGTTTACCAGCGAGGCGCGGAAAATGGCCTCCATCAATCATCAAAACGTCGTGCACGTCTACGACGTGTCAGACGATGATGATGTGCCCACCATATACATGGAGTATATGCGCGGCGGCAATCTTGCATCGCTAATGGGTTCGGGTCCGATGGCCGGTGAGGAAGTCCTCAAAATTATGCGGCAGGTAATTTTGGGATTGGGGGCAATCCACGGACAGGGCCTCGTCCACAGAGACGTAAAACCCGAGAATATCCTCGAAGATAGTGGCACCTACAAGATTACGGATTTCGGTGTTGCGATGAGTGGCGATGAAGATGCGCTGCCTTTTGTGACCAGCAAATATGCGGCGCCGGAAGTTCTGATCGAGCCAGAGAAGATCGGTCCATCATCCGACATCTATTCCTTGGGAATAATGGCGATTGAGCTTCTTCTTGGTCCAAGAAGATTGGAAGAAGTCATTCGGGAAACCATGGAGCGCGACGAGCAACTTCAGATACCAGCGATCAAGGATAGCGTTCAGGCTTTCTGGCAGCACTGGGTGGCCAGTCAAGCGGAACTACCGGACTTGTTCACATTGGATAGCGCGGTTTCGGTCGAGTTATCGGAATTGCTGGCCAATATGACGAAACGTGATCAGTCAGCGCGATTGCAGGATTGCGGCACACTATTGACCGAGCTCGACAGAGTCATCGAGGCCAGTGATCAGCGAGCAGGGGCCACCACCGACTACAACCCAAAAATGAAGCGTAAGCTGGACAAACTGCAGGCTGAACGTGACGGCGCGGTAGACGCCGGCAAGAAAAAGAAACCACTGTGGATGAAGGCGGTGATCGGACTGGGAGGATTGTTGGTTGCGGCAATATTGGCGCTATTCTTGATTCCGTCCGGACCTGACACGTATCACGTTGACTTGGTTACCGAGCCACCAGGGGCAACCGTAACAGCAGATGGAGCATTATTCGAAGGTTACCCGACGCCAACCTGGTTCGACGGCTCGTGGGGAAGTACTGTCACGTTCGAACTTGACGGATACGATCCGATTGAAGTCGTACTTGCCGAGGGAATGGAAGGTCTTACACAAACTGACGAAGGTTTCGAGCTTTCTGTTGCCTGGCCGGACCCATTTTCAATAGAAAACAGCGTGGAGGCCGCCGACTACTTCACGGCGAATCTGCCCAGCGCGTGGCCCGTCGAGTTTTCTCTGGATAACGGCTCCGAGCAGACGCCTCAGCGTATTGCCTTGGAAACTCCGATTAGTTTTCGCGTTTCGTCCGAAAAATCGGGCTCGCTGACCTTGCTTCACCTTGGGTCGGATAATTACCTGACGTTGGTTTATCCGAATCCAGCTGGGGTCGCACCAAAATTGGCGGCGCGAGAGCCCAGCAATATAGGTGCTGAGATAGGACTCACAGCCAAGCTGCCGCTGGGAACTGAGTGGTTTGTGCTGCTAGTTAGCGAAGAGCCGCTAATTCCGACTAATCTGGGCGAGATGCAGAAGGTTGAGGACTGGGCCACATTGTTTCCAATAGCCGGTTCTGGATCTCCTGGTGAGACGTTAGCCGTGTGGTTAACAGATGCCGGTATTGCAGACAAATCTTCCGGAAGACTTCTCGAAATCGAAATCGTGCAACAGGAAGGCAACTAATGAGCGCGATACCGCCAGAAATCTTCGATCGGGCTCTCGAGTACTTCCTGCGACCTATCGGTGATCTGCTCGCGGATGAAAATTGTCGCGAAATCATGATCAACGGTTTTGGCCAGATCTATATAGAGTACAAGGGCGCGCTAGAGAAAAGTGAGGTCGCATTTGACGATCAGGACCAGCTTATGGCTGCCGTCAAAAATATTGCTCAGTATGCTGGCCACTATGTGCGACCCAATACCGGTCGCTTCGATGCCCGCCTGCCACAAGGGCATCGCGTTCACGTTGTGTTGCCACCAATTTGTCGCCAGGGAATCTCGGTCACCATTCGTAAGCACTCGAAGAGCTCGTTTGGTCTCAGCGACCTGATACGGCTTGGGTCCATCGACGAAGCATCTCGTGATTTCCTGCAGGTATGCATGGAAAAAGAAAAAAACATGATTATCTCCGGCGGCACCGGCACCGGCAAGACCACGTTCATCAACGCACTGTCCGCTCTAATCCCGCGCAACGATCGCATTATTACGATTGAAGATGCTGCTGAGCTGCAGCTCGATCAGGATCACGTTGTATCTCTGGAGGCACGTGCGCCGGATAGAAAGGGCGAGGGAGCAGTTACGATCCGAGATCTGTTGCATTCGTCGCTGCGTATGCGACCCGATCGAATTATTGTCGGTGAGTGTCGTGGCGGGGAAGCGCTTGATTTGCTACAGGCAATGAACACGGGTCATGGCGGATCGATGTCCACGCTACACGCAAACTCACCAATCGAGTCATTGAGACGTCTGGAGACTCTCGCGTTGTTCTCTGGGGAAGATATTCCGCTGCGTTTTCTTCGCGCGCAGGTTGCCTCGGCAATAGACATCGTGGTTCAGCTACAGCGACTCAGAACGAAACGAACGGTACAGAGTATTGCAGTGGTTTTGCCGCTTAAAGAAGACGGCGAATATGCGGTACAAGAAATTTTTACATTCGACTATGCGAAAGAAGAACTCGTACGTGTATCGACTGCAGACTTCGAAGCGGAAGATTACGCTGGGCACTAGCCAGATTTTCGAGTTCACAGTCTTAAAACGGAGGACAAGATGATATATCTGAATTTCAAGCAATCAATTTTGTGTGCGTCCCTGGCCGCGTCATTGGCGTTCGGGAATGCGTTGGCGCAAGACGCGGGAAAAACTGACTTCACCGGAACCGGAGGAGACGTTTCGGTTGATCAGTTGGTCGGCGCGCTCGATATTCCTACGCGGGGCATCGGTGCGAAGTGCGCGCCCTACCAAGAAAACATGACGAGACTGACGCGCGGCCTGGGCTCCGTACCAATGTCCGTCGAGGACGTGCCAGACCTTAAGCCCGTAAAGTCAGCAGCGGTCTCCGCATCCTTTGAGAAGAATTCCGCACGAATCTCTGAAGAGTCCAAATCGCTTCTGGCGAACGTCGCAGTGGCACTCAATTCCAGCGAGTTGGTGTCTCAATGCTTCCAGTTGGCTGGTCATACCTGCGACCTCGGTGACGATTCTTACAATATGGAGTTGTCACGACGACGCGCTGATTCCGTTCGGGAATTCCTGGTGGGGCACGGCGTGGACAGCGAACGGCTAATTACCACCGGTTTCGGCGAAGTTTCCCCGCAAATTCCGAACGAATCTGAAGAGCAACGCGAACGAAATCGCAGGGTGGAAATTGGTGCCTTGGCACCTGTTGCGATGGAGTATCAATAGCCGTTCGATTGTTGGCCAGTGGTGACCGTCGTCTGGATAATTGCTCTCTGTCTCGGCATATTGATTGTCGTGCTGATTTATCCAGGCGAGTTGTCACACATTAGCTCGCGTTGGAACCGCTCGCTCTACAATTCTGCGGCCCAAACGTATCAGCGAAAATGGCGGTCTCCGGCGTATAGCGACGCTGACATCGAAAATCCCATTATCGAGTTCGCGAAACTGACCTGCGGTCGATCGAATGTGTTTCGTGTGCTGGATCTCGGCTGCGGAACCGGGCGAGGCATTCGCATCGTCGCAGAATCGTTGCCTGGGCAGACTGTGTTTACCGGTGTTGATTCTTCGCCGGCAATGCTCGAGGTATTTGGGAACTGGTTGGAAGAGCAGGAGAAATCGTTTACCGATCGAGTTAGCCTGGTTGACGCTGAGCTGGGAGATTGGTCCGTCGATCGCCAACCAACAACCGAGTACGGATTCGTGATGATGCTGGAGGTCGGTGAGTTCGTGCCGGAGTTTGTGTCGGTGGTTCAACGTGTAGCGAAACTCACAGCCGACGGCGGTGGTCTGTTGCTGACCCGGCCAGCCAAACTCTGGTGGCTATTTTTCCCAGGACGAAAACAGTCGCGTAAGGCTCTTGCCGAAATGCTTGTTTCTTGTGGATTCGAAGCACCCCGATACATTAAATGGCGGTCGCGATACGAGCTGGTTCTGTGCGGCAAAAAGCCCGCGAATAGTTAGAGTGATGGAAGCAGGCCGGGTAGCAATAATCGGGCCTGTTTCTTACAACCGTAGGTAGCCATCCAGGCGATTGAGGTATCAACGCGCTTGGCGATGGATTCAGGAATAATCACAAGTCGGAACATTGCGTTCTCCATCCAGCCGGGGCGTCTTACAACATGCAATTCGTTGTCGACCATCGGTAACTCGGCTGGCCAAACCGCATTCGACTCTCCAGCAGCCCAGAATATTTTTCCGGACCCCTCGGTGCCCGGTCTCTGAACGACCAGCATCAAATCAGCGGAATTATCGGGCCGCCAGAATCGCGATTCTGAATTCGATTTTACACATTGCACACCCGAATCAAACGGGTCCAGTGCCCAGGCGGGCCGCTGCTCGTTGGCCTTACTGTTCAGGTTCAATTGTCGTGTGCTGCCCAGGCTCGCGTATACGTTGTTCGGATTGTTGATGAGATCGGTTAGCGCGGTTTTCAGATCGAAGTCCTGGGAGTTGGTTCCGGTAGGAACCCCGCGGAACGGGCCTGCAACCTCGATAACGTCACTGCCGTCTGACATTAGTACAAGGCTTTCCCCTTCGTTCAATTCGATGACGCTGTTTTCCGCTATGAGTTGACCCTGCGGATATACCTCGGACTCGGACTGCAACACAACGTAGTCGGCTATTGCGTGCGCTGTGCTGCCGAGCATCATGATTGCGGCGACCGAGCGGATTACACTGCACTGTTTCATAATTATTTCTCCCGCAATTCGAACTCAATGCCGATTTCGCCTGCGCGAAAGCGCTGTAGGTGAAAGTTCAATAGCCCGTCACCAGGGCGCCGTGCAGCCAACTTAGTTAACTCTTCTTCCGACCTCGGATCAAGCCGACGCATCATCTCATACAACTGCATGTATTCAGCCTGATCGGCTGCATCGAGTCCATCCCAGGTGGTGAATAAGGTCAGCGCTTGAGTCTTACCTTTAAGAATGACACTCCCTATAGGCCGAAAATCAGCGTCGGTGTATCCCTCAGCCGCATCGCGGCTAACGCACACGCGCGACCCAAAGTGTCGATTCGCGCTCTCAAGTCTCGCCGCTGTGTTGACGCTATCGCCGTGTGCCGTGTATTCGAACCGACGACTGCCACCGACATTGCCAACTACAGCATTGCCGGAATGCACCCCGATTCGGGTTACGCCGAACCCGCTCTTTGCCCTGCCTTCGTCATTTCTGTAGACCTCGCAAAACTTGTCAAACTGCAATGCACAATTGACTGCTCGATGCGAGTGATCGTGCTGCGATAAGGGCGCGCCGAAGAATACCACTAGGCTGTCGCCAACAAACCTGGCGATTGTCCCGCCGTTGCTCAGCGCGATCTCAACCAATCCGTCGAGATAGCCAGATAACAGATTTACAACCTCGTCCGGGGTAACTCGCTCAACCAGTGTGGAGAAGCCTGCGATATCGGTAAATATGAAACTCATGTCTCGTGTTTCGCCACCCAACTGCAAGTGTTCCGGGTTGGCGAGTATGTCGTCGACAATTTGTGTGGATATGTAGTGGTTGAATGCGTTGTGGATAAATAATTTCTGACGATGCTCGCGGCGTCTCGCGAACGCCGTGGCGGCAGTTGCGGCAACCAGAAAACCGACCGATGGACCAAGAATGGGCAGTGGAACCCGCCAAAACACCCAGCCGGAAAACGCGGCCAACCAATAGGAGACAAATAGTCCAATTCCAATGATCAGTCGCAGTCGGGCTGGTACAGGCGATAGCGCAAGGGCGAGTCCAATGATCACTGAAATGAGTAGCAGCGCAACGGATTGCCACGCGGACATCACTGGCAAATAGGTGCCCGTTGTTATCTGCGCCAGTACCATGGCGTGTATCAACATGCCCGCCATCGAAGAGTGTTCGTTACCAAGTACTGAAAGCGGAGTTCTGTGTCTGTCACGATCCAGAAGATCGGCACCGATCAATATGATTCTGCCGTCAAGCCATTCGGCTGGAAGATAGTCGACGGTGTGTGCCGGATAGATCGGAAACGGTTGCGCGCTTTCGAGCGATCCCCGGCGGAATATAATGCCGGTTGGATCCGACGGCGGGGTCAGATTGGCCGCAAGCGCAAGTGCATTGACGAAACTGACTGCCTCGTCGTCAGCTACGTAAGGGTAGTGAGTGCGAACGACGCCGCCCTCTACACTTAGCACGGCACTTCCGGTCTGCAGAGAATCTAAATAACTGGATTGAAATGCGAGTTGCTTGTCGGTCATACCAGCAGAGGCCCCTCCTGCCGCGACCACCACTGGAATTCGGCTATTTTTCATCACCCATTGCAGGTGCTCATCTTGCTCCGCTATAGTCGGTTGATCAAATGTCAGGTCGATGCCTATGGCTCGAACATTGTGTTTAGTGTTGAGTTCTTCGATCAATCCCGCAATAAACTGACGATCAATCGGTGACCTGTATGCCATTTCCGAAACCGTTTCCTCATCGATACTTAGTACGGCGATCTCGGTGTTCTGTTCGATTAGCGGTGTCAGGTAAGCGAGGCGAAAATCGTCCAGCCAGGTGGCGGCCTTTTGTACTGGGCTAACAAAACGCAGAAAAGCGAAGCAAACTCCTAAAACGATGAGCGCGAGCGTAAGTGCAGCAAGTGCGGAGTAAGGGCGACGGTCTATTTGGCTCTTGGGCATATTGTTCCGCTAACTGTTGTTGGCAACGTAATCGTCGAGTGCCTGCAGATCCAATATCAGCAGTTTGCCTCGTCGCGGGTCGATCCACCCAGCTTGACGCCATACTTGCAGGTGCACATTCACGGCCTGCCGCGAAAGGGACAGGAATGTAGCCAACTCGTGCTGCGACAAATTTAACTCGATGCCCTCTGGTACAGATTTCCCGAGTGTAGTCGCCAGCAAAGATATTCGTTTTGCCAACTGTCTTGGCACATCCAGAAAACTTAGATCTTCTACCAACTCGCTTGTCCACCGTACGCGCTGGCACAGTCGGAGCAGAAGTTGAAATGTGAGTGCTGAATGCTCGTTCAGCAGATGTACAAACGCAGCTCTCTCTATCTTGAACAGAACCACGTCCGTAGTCGCAATAGCCGTAGCGGTTCTGGGGCCACCGTCGATCAATGCAATTTCACCAAATGTGTCCCCGGGCCCGAGTTCAATCAGGTGCATTTCTTGACCATCGGCTGAATTTGAACTTAGTCGAATCTGACCGGAGATTATGCCGAAGAAACTCGTGCCTTGATCACCCTGGCAAAACAGCAACGATTGCTTGGAGCAACTGTATCGCATCGCCAATGTGGCGATCTGATCGATCGATTCATCGGGTAACTCCGCCAGAAGTTGGTTGTCAAGCAACATGTTTCTCGCGGTCGATTTGATCATCGTTCCATTGGCCAATCGTTATTACGAGATTCTGATAGTAGAGATTCGAAGCGACCAAGCATAGAGCTCCATTCCTCGGCCCAACAACATGCATGATCGAAATCGGAAAACGTCCAGACGACAAGATTACTGTTGTTAGCGGCATAGCTGTCGGTAACGGATTTCGGCACAATCGAGTCGCGTTGCCCGATCGCCTGGACGTGCAGAATACTGGCAGACAGTGGCGGACTTGCCGCCGGATTTACCGAGCCTGTCAACGGCAGGAAACCGCGTGCCGACGTCCACTCTGCCGTGTCAAGATTGCCGGCAATTGTAAACAGTCCAACAACTCGGGATGCTTCAGGCGCGATTAGTCTGGCCAATGCGCCGCCGCCGCTGTAACCGATCAATACGATTTCTTCGTAGCCGCCTTCTGTGGCGAGTTGATTGATGACGGATGTCATACTTGCGACAATTTTTTCCGCGTAACGGCCTGACGTCCAATCGGCGGCCGAGCATTCCTCATTTTCTACGAGTCCGAAATAGCAGGGTCGGCCAATGAACACGGCGTCCGTATCGTCAAGAATCATCAGCTTAATCGTCAACGCATTCTTGGGCGTCGGATCTGCAGAGGGTCGACGACCATCGTCCCAGGGAATGCCGTCACCGCCGATGTAAACATTTAGCCGGCTCCCACCGGATAGGGATGTGGGAAGCAAGACGACGTGTCGGTATGTGTCGGCGGACAGAATCGATCTCCGGAGATCGTTTTTTTCGATTAACTTGTCCACGGAGAGAGCGCACCCGGTGAGCGTTGCGATAGTAATGACGGTAACGGCGATTCTCAGGAAATTTTTCTCGCACCCGGCGCATAAACGAGAGTTAACGTTAGGTTTACTCAATAAGTACATTGATTTACAAGAGAAAAGATAAGTGTAGAGGACAACTCAGTATCGCTATATACTTGATAGCGCTGCAAAAAAATAACAAGTCCCATCCTTAAAGTGTGACGACTTTCTCGAGCAGGCAGTAGGCAAGACCGAAAGCGTATCGCGAGAACCGGCCGACTGTCGCGCAGACGTACGTTCAGAAAAAACAAAAACAAATCATAGCAAGAATGCTACGGGGGCATAAATGAAGACCAAGCTTACCGACAATTTTCGGAAGTTGCGCGCGTCGCGCAGTTCACTAATCACAGCAATTTGCGCAGCTTTTTTCACAGTAGGTGCAAATGCTGGTCCGCTGGATGACTTCGCCCGGAACAACGGGGGGTCACAACTACAGATCGATATCGCCGCAGCGATCCAGAGTATTTGCCCAACGCTCGTTGGATCTTTTGGAGGGCTGCAAGGCGTACTTGCTGCGCCTGATTCTGCGAACAAGGACATAACGCTACGATGTAACGAGCTCGTCCTAACTGCGGTAGATTTCGCGGATCCCAACGTTACCCCCTCACGTACGCTGGGTTACACGGACTCAAATGATTTGTTGGCGGCACTACAGCAGGTAACTGGTGAAGAAATAGCTGCGCAAAACACGATGACGTCTCGTGCATCAAATAGCCAGGTATCGAATATTGCCGCGCGTCTCGGCTCGCTGCGCCTGGCCGCTGCTGGCGCCGGCACAACAGGTCCCGCGACTGTGGTCAACCTGGAGATTGATGGCGTCGGATTAGACTCTGTAGTAGCCGGCCTCACAAATTCAGTTCTTGGCGGCGGTGCGTCGGCGGACTCTGACAGCCGGAGGAGAGCGGGATTTTTCATCAACGGCAGTTTAAACACCGGCAAGCGTGATCAAACATTTGTCGAGAATGGCTTCGATTTTGACGCGTTCGGTGTGACGGCGGGCTATGACTACGCCTTTGATACTGGCGTGCTAGGTGTTTCTATTGGATACGATCAGTTCAGTGCCGATTTCAAAAATAATCAACTGGTGTCAGGTGGCGATGTAGAAGCAGACGGATTCTCAGTGTCAGCTTTCGGAATGAAAAACTATGACAAATTTTTCATCGACGGAATCATTAGCTACGGGCAGTTGGACTACGATATGGGTCGTGTTCTCGAATACGCGTCAGCCAATGTCGATCCGGCGACGTGTCAATGTTCAAATCAAAACCGAGACCTTATTTCGAAAACCGAAGGCGATCATCTCACCGCCAGTGTAACGGCTGGTTTCCAGTCCTATGTCAACGACTGGCTGCTTCAGCCGACATTCGGAGTGTCTTTCCGAAACTACACCATCGATGGCTACGCCGAGGTGGACACATTAACGAATGGAGGCATGGAGCTGCGCTACGGTGACCAGGATATCGATTCAATGCGTACGGTTCTTGGTTTTCAGATGTCGAAAGCCATCAACCGGGAGTTCGGAGTCTTGCGACCGTGGATGGGTGTTGAGTGGTATCACGAGTTTGAGGACGATGCGACCATCATGCAGGCAAAGTATGCGCAGGAAGATGCGCTGGCAGTGTCCGATCCGGGGCTTGGCTTTGGCGCCGGTTTGACGGGTTGTCTATCGTGTTTTCAAATCAGCTCCGAAGAACCTGATACAGATTTCGGTGTGGTCGGCGTCGGGCTGTCATTCGTATTTCCTAACTTTGCGCAGCTATTGTTTTATTACGAGGGACTGGTTGGTTACAACAACCTGAGCAGTAATGCGTACACAATTAATTTTAGAAGACAATTCTAAGCGAAGCTGGTGTCGCCGACGCGCAGGAAACACGTCGCAACCCAGCGGGCGAGAATGGACTTAAAAATGGACATTAAAATCCTACGCCGACTAACTCTGCTTCTTGCAGTTCCGATGCTGTCGTCAACGGCGATTGGGGCGGGCGAACCGTCATTGGAATCCGCAGAACAGATTCCCGATAAACGTATTGTTGATTGTTTGCTGCAAGGTCAGATTCGGAAATTAGGCACCACTATCTACCAATCGCCACCGCGCCCGGTGAGTATCCCAGCCATCGATTGCGAAATCCGCGGCGGGGATATGCTGGTCTTCGATCGAGCGAATTTCGCCACTTCATTGGCCTATTGGCTTGGTATCGCAAAGGCAGGTGACGTCAATGCTCAGGTTTATGTTGGTGAAATTTTTGAGCGCGGCCTCGGTCGAGATCCGGACTATGCTCAGGCAGCGGCTTGGTATTCGCGGGCGGCAGAAGCCGGCAGCCCGGTAGCACAAATCAGTCTCGCACAACTCTATGAAAAGGGCTTGGGTGTCACACGAGACCCAGCCGAGGCGGAGCGGCTCTATGCGCTGGCATTCGGCGCTGATTCCGTTAGCACGGTTGTAGAAATTGATACCGGTTCGATCGACGATCCTGCCGAAAAAATTCGACGTCTAGAGCAAAGCTTGCAGGAAGCCAAAGACGAGAGCGCAGAATTGTCGAATCAATTGCAGACGGCCCAGATCAACTTAAATCTGGCGCAACAGGATTTGCAGGAACAGGTACTTGAAGAACAGCAACTCAGCGAGAGCGTTGCCGTCGCAGTAACTGAAACCAAGACGCTAACCGGTGCCGAATTGCGAAAGGCTAGCGAAAGCCTGAGGAAGAGCAACGCTGAGCTGGGAGCAACTCAATTCGCCATTGCCCAGCTACGTCAGGAAGTTGAGCGTAACGAACGTCAATTGGTGGCGTATCAAGGTGAGTTTGACCGCATACAAGAGTTGGAACAGGCGCTACAAAAACAATCTCAGGAATATGAAGCGGTAAACCAGGAACTCCGGCGTACGCGCCTCGCGTTGGCTGAGTCAAACAACAAGCTATCTGCCCAGCAAGATGACATCGAACTGGAGCGAGGTAGTATCCAGCAAGCCAGAAATGCGCTGCTTACAGAAAGTGCAGTGTCGGGGAAGTCTCAGCAGGAGCTGGAGAACCGAATTCGTGATCGAGAAGCGAAATTGGCTGGTCAGGAGGTGACTCTGGGTGACATGCGTAGTGAGATGGAATCGCAGCGCGTTCAATCGAGAGACTTACAAAACCGATTGGCTGGGTTACGCAAGGAGAACGACAGACTAATTCAGGCGCAAACGGATGCTGATCGTTATAGGTTGGAGAGTAACCGCTTACAAATCGCGTTGTCGGAAACACAGGCGCAACTCAACGTAATAGAGGCGGCAGCGGCCAGCGACGAACTGCAAACGGTGCAAGCGGAAGCAAATTTGGAGCGCTATAGAAAAGAGGCGGAAGAGTACAAGAAACGACTCGGTGAGCTAGAGAAGGAGCTGGACAAGAACATAGAGATGGCCGGACCTTCTATTCAATTGGTTGACCCTGTGGCACACGTGACGCGTGGCGCAAAAAGCGATGTTGTCGTGAATTCTGACGAACACCAGCAAATCGTGGGCAAAGTGTTGGCACCTGCCGGGCTACTTAGCCTTTCGGTCAACGATGAGCTTACACAAGTAAACGACAGGAACGTTTTCACCACACAGATAGGCATAGAGGGCCGGGAGACGCCCGTAACCATAGTTGCAATTGACAATCAGGGAAAAAGAGTCGAACAGTTCTATAGCCTGATAAACGAGGAATTCAGACCCGCTCCGTCGGGGCCAGCAGTAGAGTTTGGAAAGTTTCACGCGTTGCTAATTGGTAACGAAGAATACGAGAAATTACCCGACCTACAGACGCCAAAGGATGACATCGAATCGATAGGCGCGTTGCTGCGCGATCGATATGGCTATGAAACAACGATCATTCAAGATGGTACACGCGAGCAGATCATGGATGGCATGTATGAACTCCTGGCGACCTTGAACTCCGAAGACAATTTGCTTATTTACTACGCGGGCCATGGCGAATATGTTACCGACACCAATCGTGGCGTCTGGCTGCCAGTCGATGCGAGCCCAAATAGCCCAGCCAACTGGATTACGAACGTTGAGATTACCGACTACCTAAAACAGATTCGGGCAAAGGAGATCCTCGTCATAGCGGACTCCTGCTACTCGGGTGCTTTGACGCGATCTGCGATAGTCAATTTGCGTCCGGGGCTCACTGACGACGAGTACGAAGCACACCTGAACAAGATGTCCAAAATCCGAGCTCGGGTTGTACTGACATCCGGTGGGCTCGCGCCAGTGCTGGATTCGGGGACTCCTGGTTCGGAAAATTCAATATTTGCCGGAGCGCTGTTAGAAATTTTGGGTCAGAACGAGGCAATCTTGTCGGCACAGGACTTAGGACGTACAGTTGCAGCGAAGGTCAGTCTTGCGGCCAGCCGCATTGGCTACGAGCAGGAGCCACAGTACGCTCCGCTAAACCATGCGAATCACCAGGGAGGGGATTTCTTCTTTGTGCCGGTGTCGCTGTGACGCGGAACCGATTCGCCTAACGAGTAACTGCCGAGACAGATTCAATGTTTGCGCTTACATGACTGCGAATACTGCTGCTTTCGTCCAATAGCTGAATTCGGGTTTTTAGCGTGCTTCTAAAGTCTTCCAGACCGTTTGGGACATACTGGAGTTCATCCAAGAGTAACCTGGCGTAGTCATAAATTAGTTGCGCGTGCAGTCGGCTTAGTGAAGAGGATGCTTCTTCGATCTTGAATGACCGATGTAATTGTGCCTGATGGCACCAGAGCCTAAGGCCGGCAGATTGGCTATTAGGACCGCCCCAGCGAATCTCTTCCATGATAGTCGCACTCATACACGCTTGCCAACGACCTTCGGATACGCCGATTAATGCTTCCTCCCGGGCCTCCAGAATTGGTGTAGATTCTTGGCAAAGTGCATTGATTTCAAGTTCGCTTTCATCGCGCAACACCACTAGTGAAATCTTGTCGTTTGCCGATACGGTATCCAGCGCGGAGTGCAGATCTGACTTTTGGCTGATCGCAACTCCATTGATCTCCACAAGTTGATCGGCTTCTTCCACCCAACCGGCACGCGACCATGCAGAAACACGAGTGACGACGACGGGCGAACCGTAGCCAATGAAGCCGAGACCACAGCGGCTGTCCGAAGGACCGTAGGTATCATCGAACAGGTCTAGACCGCTTAAGGAATCCGTTCCTAAAAAACTGCGCTCATCCGCGTTGGCGATACTTCCGAAAAAAATACCGATGCCAATCACAACGATGAGCCGTATTTGATTTACCATAATCAAATGCTCTGTTGGATAAGCACCAATTTAAATCTATGTGGTTTAGCTTCTCTAGGATCCTGGTCACAGAAACCAGATTTGAGTCCCGGCGATAGTAATTGGAGCAGGAAATTCGGCGGCATGCGATGCCGCCGATCAGGGCCGTGCGATGTACTTACATAGTTGATCTATAATGGATTTTCACACTCTTTCAGGTCGTCGTCTGTCAGCCCAAGGTCTTTTGCTGCGCTGGCAAGGTCAGACGCTGTTGAGCTTGCCACAGTGGCATCACCTACAGCTTCCGTGACATCGTCGCTGCCAAGCAGAGATGCCCCTTTTCCTAACGCACTCGCCAGACTCCCATAGCCACGACGTTTTTTCTCGGCCTTTTGCGCTTTTGCGATTTTTTTCTGAATACACTTTTGCCTGGCGGCTTCTAATACTTCAGGATCGACTTCGATTGGTTCTGCTGGTGCTTCGGCCGCTACGGCAACCACTTCGGGTTCGGATTGCGGTGCGGCTGCGGCCTGTTCGACGGGCTCGCTTTGCGGCGCAGGATCAGTCTGTGCGGAAGGATCAACCTTTGGTGCACTTTGTGCCAATGGCTGCGGTGGTCCTGAGGTTTTTGCTGCCAATATTCCTGCGAGTTGTGGTGTAACTTCGCCGGTGACGTCCAGGTTGTTGTGCGCCTGAAACTGCGAAATTGCGACGGCAGTTTGCAGCGTAACTTCGCCATCGACATTGCCAGGTTCATAACCCAAAAGAACAAGGTCTTTCTGAATAGATTTAGTCAGATTGAATTCTTCTTCGGCTGCATAGCCGGAGTTACAAATGATCGTAACAAGAGCAGCGCATACAAGCGCTTTGAATATTTTGCTTAGCATATCGGGACCTCTTCGTATTCTTATACATCACGCTGTGCGCATGCCTCTGAAGAGGCATCTTCGCAAAGCTTTGGCTGCGTTGGCCGACATAGCAGTATGTGTGATTCTAACGTAATCGGTAATTATTTTCCGCAGTCCGCCCTCGGTTTTCCAATACGTCAAATGCCGATCGATAAGGACTCGTTAAGAAGGATAAGACTCTCGCCCGGTTGATGTATCCGAGGCGGTCTCGTGCAGATGGAACGCGACGGTGAGAGCAGTGGGTCCGGTCTTCCCGCAGACTTCCTGATTTGTGTTTCTGCTGTAACCACCTATGCTGTAGCGTCCCGTAATACAACTAATAACGAAACAGGGGTTACACGATGATAATAATTAAATGGGGTAAGGTGCTCGCCGTAGCTGCGGCACTCATGATTTTCGCAGTTCCGGCGTCAGCGCAAGACGATGAAGGTCCGGTCACGCAGGGTGACGACGCGAGATACGTCAGTGTCACGCATGTCAAATTCAAAACTGGTAAACGCGAGCGCGCAATGGAGATCATTGCTGACCATTTCGTGCCCGCCGGTGTGGCAGCCGGTACGCCGGATCCACTCGGGGTGATTCACTACCAGACGGGCGAGTGGGATGCGCTCTTCGTATGGCGATTGGAAGGCGGTATGGCCGATCTTGAGTGGTACCGTTCAGCAGACAATATCAAATGGCGGACGGCGCTAGTCGAGCAGGAAGGCGGCGAAGAAGCTGCAGGCGCATTAGTTTCTGAATACCAGAGTCTGATAGACGAAGCCGAGACGGACGTCGGGCACTATCACGACACAGAAGAAGACGACGACGAGTAACACACAAAAAATGATTGCGGGTAAGGGCAGCTTCGGCTGCCCTTTTTAGTAGGGCTTCCAGGGTCGCTTAATCGTGTTCCCAAAGGCATGTGTCGCAATGCGGTGAAACGTCGTTTTCTTCGAGGGTGTCGAAAATCAGACTTCTCCAGGTATCGTTAGGCACCCACACGGTGTTCATGTCTTCCTTGGCCTGATCCATTGGCACGCCCTCGTAGAGCACGCGATACAGAAAGCTGAACGCAGAAGCCCGAAAGTTCACCTGGCAATGCACCACAGTTTTCTTATCGGGTTCGCGCTGCATCGCGCCGGCAAAGGCATAAAAGTCACTCCACGACGGCGCA